>CDYL01029586.1_pt1 | contig 190307 bp, 165 predicted proteins | sample 557761 | NCBI WGS metagenome assembly CDYL01 (sample SAMEA3182104, study PRJEB8094) | gut metagenome | biome: human; feature: gut; material: Stool; isolation source: human stools | place: Canada | collected 2013-02-12 | reverse complement strand
TTTTTAGTGAGAACACAGGCTTCCGTTACATGATATCCTTTTTCATAAACTGTTTTGGAAGCAGTACTTTTCGAGCCATCCCTGACAAGTCCGAGAGCTTCAAATTTGTAACCGTCAGGCTTTACAACGTCGCTGTCATCGATGTATATGACAGGTTCCTGCGGAGCCCATTTACGGATGGCAGTAAGATAAGATTTAAGTGCTGTGAAGGAAGTGCCATTGTTTAAATGTCTGGTCAGCCGTTCAACAGAATTGACCTTTTTAGTATCTTCATGAAGCTGCTCCACAACATCGGTTAAAAGACAGCTTCCAGCAGCAAGCATACCGTAAGTCATATCGGCAGAAAACTTTTTGTCCGGCTTGGACAGGTGTTTTGAGATTTTATTTGAAAAAGATAAAATTTCCCGTTTCATTTGATAAGTATTTGATGTAAAATTAACCACAGGGAATCCTCCTCTTTTTTGTTTAGTACAGTTTTGTTGTGGTGACTTAATTTTACATCAAAAAGGAATAGGATTCCTTATATTTTGGTTATTTTTTGAAAGTTGTTTATAGCAGAGCCTGTGAAAGCAGAAAAGTGTGGGTAAAAGTACGGAAACTCAAGTTAGGATATGGCTTGCCATTGTCGCAGATTCCGATTATAATAAAAGATTGTAACAGCAATGACACTGAATTGAGGTTTTCAATGAATATAGTAGTAGACGGATATAATATATGTTATAAAACAACCGGTACCGGCGATAAGACAGTCGTGATCTTACAGGGCTGGGGTACGGATCTGGGAGTGTATGATTCCGTAGCCGGTGTGATAGACGGCAGCAGGTACCGTGTGATCCAGTTTGATTTCCCGGGCTTCGGCGGCAGCGATGAACCGAAGGAACCCTGGGATGTGGACGGATTTGCGGATTTTTTCTGCAGATTTATGGAAGTAATGCAGGTAAAGCAGGCCACCCTCATCGGGCATTCCTACGGCGGACGCGTGATCATCAAGCTGGCAGCCAGAGAGAGCATCCCTTTTGAGATCACGAATATTATCCTGATCGACAGCGCCGGTGTCCTGCCGGTGCGGACTACTGCACAGAAATGGAAGATCCGCAAGTACAAGATTTTGAAGAAATTCCTGAACATGAAGCTGATCTATGCCATGTTCCCGGAGGTGATCGATGACTGGAGGAGCCGACAGGGATCGGCAGACTACCGCAATGCGACACCCATGATGCGTCAGTGTATGGTGAAGGCAGTGAATGAGGATCTGACGGAACTGCTTCCGAAGATCCGTCAGGAAGTACTGCTGATCTGGGGAGATCAGGATACGGCAACTCCTATCCGGGATGCACATATTATGGAAGAGAAGATCCCCAACTGCGGCCTGGCAGTGATCCCGGGAACCGGTCATTTTTCTTTCCTTGAGAAACCGGCACAGTTCCGGGGAATTATGGAGGCATATTTGAAATGATCATACGTGTGCTGATAGCGGTCGTGCTTGCGGTTCCGGCATATTTTTATACCATGCGGTATAACATGCATATGTTCCAGCAGAACGGCTATAAGAATAAAGAACATCTTCACTGGCTGAAGAAGAAGTTCCGGCTGCAATGGATTCTCTATTTTGGTCTGGTACTGGGCATTGTGACCTGTGTGTTTCCGTACCTTGCCCTTGAAATCTTCGAATATCTGGTACTGTTCGTGATCATCGTGGTATATCGTGCCATGAAGCGGATGAACACGAAGAAAAAGCTGGTGTATACCGCCCGGGTCAAGAGATTGCTCGCTACGGAGCTGGTTTTTACGGCTGCGGTATTCGCTCTGGTGTGTGGATTGGGCGGAATGAAGCAGATCCCGGGACTGTGCCTGATCCTGGTATCTGTGAATCTGTTTCTGGATATTGTGGCTAATGTCATCAATCATCCCATGGAGGCGGGGATCAATCAGCATTATATCAATGATGCTGTGAGAAAGCTGAAAAGCGTCCCGGGACTTACCGTCATCGGTGTGACCGGCAGCTACGGCAAGACCAGCGTAAAGTTCTATTTGCAGACACTTTTACAGGAAAAATATAATGTACTGGTGACGCCCGAGAGTTTCAATACGCCTATGGGTGTGGTGAGGACCATCCGCGGTTCCCTGAAGCCCACCACGGAGATCTTCGTCTGTGAGATGGGTGCCCGCCATGTGGGCGATATCAAGGAGATCTGCGATATGGTGCATCCCGATCACGGTGTGATCACATCTATCGGACCGCAGCATTTAGAGACCTTTTTTAACATGGAGAATATTCAGAAGACGAAGTTCGAGCTGGCGGATGCCCTGCCGGAAGGCGGGATGCTGTTCTTGAACGGTGACAACGATTATATTCAGCAGCAGGCAGCTTCTCCCGCGTATGATCAGACCCCGGAGAAGATCTTCTATTATTCCGAAACGGAAGGGACAGGATACTGTGCCAAAGATGTGAAAGTATCCCAGTTAGGTACGGAGTTCACCGTAGTGACCCCGGACGGCGAGAGCGAGAGATTCCAGATGCGTCTCATCGGTGCCCACAATGTCATCAATGTGGTGGGGGCTATCGCAGTTGCTCATAGAATGGGCATGACGCTGCAGGAACTGCGGATCCCGGTACGCCGGATCGAGCCGGTGCCCCATCGTATGCAGATGCGGGAGCACGGTCTGGTGACGATCATCGATGATGCTTACAATTCCAACCCCGTAGGTTCCAGGGCAGCGGTCGAGACGCTGGCTATGTTTGACGGTATCCGGATCCTGATCACGCCGGGCATGGTGGAGCTGGGTGACAAGGAAGCGGAATACAATCATAAATTCGGTAACTACGCAGCGGATTGCTGCGATTACATCCTGTTAGTGGGCAGACGGCACACCGAGCCCATCAGGGAGGGCGTGCTGGAGAAGGGATTCCCGGAAGAGAAATGCCTGGTATTCGACAAGCTGGAGGAAGCTGTATCTTACGCCTATGCCATCAAAGGGCAGGGACATAAGTATATTTTATTAGAGAATGACCTGACGGATAACTATTAGACGACTCAGAAGCGATTTCGCGAAAGTGGTTCCGGATAGTTGACAGAGAGTAGTAAAATTCAGGAGGGAAAATAAATGAAGACAAGAGTAGCAATGCTGTTTGGCGGCAAGAGTGTAGAACACGAGGTATCCGTGATCTCCGGCATCCAGGCTGTCATGAGCATGGACACAGACAAATACGAAGTGATCCCGGTCTATATGACCAAGCGTAATGAAATGTACATCGGCGAGGAGATCGGCAAGATCGAATCCTATAAAAATATCGACGAACTGTTGAAAAAATCCCAGAGAGTGATCATGACCAATGAGGATGGAAAGGTATTCCTGACGCCGTTCCCGGTGAAGATGTTCGGCGGAAAGAAAGCCGTGGAGATCGATGTGGCTTTCCCGGTAGTGCATGGTACCAACGTGGAGGACGGTGCTTTTCAGGGGTATCTTAAGACCATGGGTATTCCTTTTGTGGGATGTGATGTGACCGCATCTGCCATCGGCATGGACAAATACATTATGAAAGCTGTCTTAAAGGAATGCGATGTGCCGGTACTGGATGCACAGCTGTATACTCTGGCAGATTATGCGGAGATGGAGACACTTCTTGACAAAGTGGAAAAGGGACTGGGTTATCCCGTGATCGTAAAGCCTGTCAACTTAGGTTCCAGCGTAGGTATCAGCGTGGCAAAGAACCGCGTGGAACTGACCCATTCCGTGGACGATGCTTTCAAGTATGCCACTAAGGTACTGGTGGAGCATGCCATTACGAATCTGCGGGAGATCAACTGTTCCGTACTGGGAGATGAGAATGATGCCATCGCCTCTGAGTGTGAAGAACCCCTGCATACCAAAGATATCTTAAGCTATGAAGACAAATATGTCAGCAATGCCAAAGGCAGCGGTTCCAAGGGCATGGCCAGCGTATCCCGCAAAATCCCCGCAGAGCTGTCTCCGGAGAAGAGAGAGGAAGTCCGGGAACTGGCAGTCAGATCCTTTAAAGCACTGGGCTGTAACGGTGTGTCCCGTATTGATTTTATGATCGATGAGGACAACGGCAAGCTGTATTTTAACGAGATCAATACCATCCCGGGATCTCTGGCATTTTATCTGTGGGAGCCGGTAGGAGTTCCTTACAAAGAGCTTCTGGACCGTATGATCCAGCTGTCTTTGAAGAGAGCCCGCACCGAGGAGAGACTGACCTTTACCTTTGACACCAATATCCTGAATTCCGCAAGCTTTGGCGGTTCTAAGGGTGGCAAATTGTAATAGCCGGTTTATGGATTTTATGATTATTTAATATATTTTTTAGCACTCTGGACTTGCGAGTGCTAAGCAGTAGTGATAATATAATCTCTGTAAGAGGAACAAGCGACTGCAACAGCAGACAATTGTTTGAAAAGAGATGTGAAGTGGTCAGCCGCGCAGGGAACTGTGTCGGCTGATTTTTACATGGAGAACGTCTTGGTTGTGTGGCTCACCGGTTGGGCAGAATGGAGGGAATATGACGAAGACAACAAAAAGAGATTATTATGAAGTACTGGGTGTCAGCAAGACAGCGGACGCCGCAGCGATAAAAAAAGCATACCGGAAACTGGCGAAAAAATACCATCCGGATACCAATGCAGGAGACCCTGTGGCAGAGGAGAAGCTGAAGGAAGTCAACGAAGCTTACGATGTGCTGGGGGATGAAAAAAAGAAGAAACTATATGATACTTACGGTTTTGCTGCTTTCCAGGAGGGATTTAATGAGGAGGCAGCCAGACAGTATCAGGAGCAGTTTAAGAATGGAGGAGGTTTCCACTACAATGGAGGTACCGGCGGCTTCGGCACCGATGGATTCGGCGGCTTTGGCAACGGCACGTTCCATTACAGCACCGGAGGAAGCGGTTTCGGTACCGGTGATTTTGGCGGCTTCGGCGGGGATGAGGATATTTTCGACAATCTGTTCGGACAGTATTTCAAGGGACAGAAAGGATCCGGACGGGGCAGCCGGGCGAACTACCGCAGTAAAGGTCAGGATGTGGAATCCGGCATCACCATCAGCTTTGACGAAGCAATGCATGGCTGCGACAAGACCTTTACCTTAAGAGATCCGGCTACCGGCAAGTCCGAATCCGTGCAGATGCACATTCCGGCAGGTATCGACACCGGTAAAAGTATCCGTCTGAAAGGTAAGGGTGGTGAAGGTTACTCCGGCGGTGAGAGCGGCGATCTGTATCTGAAGGTGACGGTACAGGAGAAGCCGGGCTGGGAGCGTAGAGGACAGGATCTCTATACCACAGTCAATATCCCCTATACTACCGCAGCTCTGGGCGGCGAAATCCGTGTACCCACGTTGTACGGCGATGTCATGTGCAAAGTGAAGGAAGGTACGCAGTCCGGCAGCAAGATCCGTCTGAAAGGCAAGGGCGTGGTATCCATGAAGGATAGAAATACCCATGGCGATCAGTATGTCGTGATCCAGATTCAGGTGCCTAGGAATCTGACCCCGGCAGCAAAAGAAAAATTACAGGAATACAAGAAGGTCAGTGGATTTTGATCCACTGGCCTTCTTTAATGATAAAATTTTTCAGTAAAGGAGAAAAAACTGGAAATAAGAAAAACAGGTGATTATAATATTCATTCATAAATAGAATAAACCAAAGAATTCACACAGGAGGAAATGAATTATGTTGAAATGTTTAAAAAAGATTGATAAAGCAAAAACCGGTATTTTCGCAGCAGGCGTTCTGTTCGGAACCGCAGGTATCAAAGTACTGTCCAGTAAGGATGCGAAGAAGCTGTACACCAACTGCACCGCAGCTGTTCTGCGCGCAAAAGAGTGTGTCATGAAGACTGCGACCACTATCCAGGAGAACGCAGAGGATATCTACGCAGAAGCTCAGCAGATCAACGAGGACAGAGCAGCACAGGCAGCAAAAGAGTATGATGGTGAAGCAGAAGCAGCAGAGACTGCAACAGAAGAATGATCCCTTCATGAAAGCAGGCATAAATTATGAGATTTGTGATCAAGCATGAGATAAAGGGGAGACTCAGGGTTCACATTTTACAGAGCCGCATGAGCTTTGCGCAGGCAGATACACTGCAATACTATCTGGACGGACAGAAGAATATTGTCAGTGCCAAAATTCAGGAGCGCACCCTGGATGTTACGGTAGTCTATACCGGTTCCAGGGAGGAGGCACTGAAGACACTGGAGAATTTTACGTATCAGGGTACGGAAGTGCCGGAGAACTATCTTACTAATTCCGGCAGAGAGATGAACCGGGAATATAAGGATCAGTTGATCAATAAAGTGGTAATGCATTATGGGATCAGGCTGTTTCTGCCCATGGATATCCGTTCCGTGATCACCACAGTGAAGTCTTTCAAATATCTCTGGCACGGCGTGAAGACTCTGGCGAAGGGGAAGATCGAAGTGCCGGTACTGGATGCCACTGCTATCGGCGTATCCGTGCTGCGTGGTGATTACAACACCGCAGGCTCTGTGATGTTCCTGTTAGGCATCGGCGAGATACTGGAAGAGTGGACGCACAAAAAGTCTGTCGGTGATCTGGCGAGGAGCATGTCCTTAAATATTGACAAGGTATGGGTTGTGAGTGATGGACAGGAGATCCTGGTGCCGTCCACGTCCATTAAGTCAGGAGATCTGGTAAGGATCCACATGGGCAATGTGATCCCCTTCGACGGTACAGTGACGGATGGAGAAGGTATGGTGAATCAGGCATCTCTGACCGGAGAATCCGTTCCGGTGAGAAAAATCCCCGGTGGAACTGTCTATGCCGGAACTGTGGTAGAAGAAGGTGAGCTGACTATCTGTGTGAAAGAAAACGGCGGCTCCAGCAAATATGAGAAGATCATGACCATGATCGAGGAATCCGAGAAGCTGAAATCCTCTCTGGAGGGTAAGGCAGAGCACCTGGCAGATAAGCTGGTACCCTATACTTTCTTAGGCACCGGTCTGGTATGGATGTTCACACGGAATGTGACCAAGGCATTATCCGTGCTGATGGTGGATTTCTCCTGCGCATTGAAGCTGTCTATGCCGTTAGCGGTATTGTCTGCGATCCGTGAGGCAAGCACCTACGAGATCACGGTGAAGGGCGGCAAATACTTAGAGGCTATGGCAGATGCCACGACCATCGTATTTGACAAGACCGGTACTCTGACCAAGGCACAGCCTACCGTGGCGGATGTGGTATCCTTTAACGGACAACCCGCAGAGGAACTGCTTCGGATTGCTGCCTGTCTGGAGGAGCATTTTCCTCATTCCATGGCAAAAGCAGTGGTGCGGGAAGCAGCCCGCAAGGAGCTGGTACATGAAGAGCTGCATACCAAAGTGGAATATATTGTAGCCCATGGAATCTCTTCTACTCTGGACGGCAAGAAGATCATCATCGGCAGCTACCATTTCGTATTTGAGGATGAGCAGGCACAGATCCCGGAGGGCAGACAGGAGCTGTTCGATCAGCTGCCTGAGGAATACTCCCGCCTGTATATGGCAATTGACGGCAAGCTGGCTGCAGTGATCTGCATCGAGGATCCTCTCAGAGAAGAGGCTCCGGAGGTCATCCGACAGCTGAAGAGTCTCGGAATCCACAAGGTAGTCATGATGACAGGAGACAGCGACCGTATCGCTGGGGCAATTGCGGGTACCGTCGGCGTGGATGAGTATTATTCCGAGGTGTTGCCGGAGGACAAAGCAAGGTTCGTGGAGCAGGAGAAGCAGGCAGGTCATAAAGTCATTATGATCGGTGACGGCATCAACGATTCCCCGGCATTGTCTGCGGCAGATGTTGGTATTGCCATCAGCGAGGGCGCACAGATCGCCAGAGAGATCGCAGATGTGACCATCGGTGCGGATAATTTACAGGAAGTAGCGACACTGAAGGAGCTGAGCAATGCCCTGATGGCGCGGATCCATAAAAATTATCGCATGATCGTAGGGATCAACACCGGACTGATCATTTTAGGTGTGGCAGGAATCATTCCTCCCACCACTTCCGCTCTTCTGCATAATACATCTACCCTGTGGATCAGCACCAAGAGCATGAAGAACCTTTTGGATAGAGAAGAAGCATAAAAAGAGAAAAAGCAAAGGCCATTGTGAGAGAAAAAGAGAACTCCTCGCAATGGCTTGTGTTTTACTTTATAGTAAGTTGCTGCTAACTAAAAAATGTAATACAAAAAAATGTAATACAATTTGAATAGAATGTACGGTACTTTTGTAGGAATTATATGTTGCATATTTGCAGATGCTTGTATATAATGATATAGTAATTCCTAGTTGGACGCTAGAGATAGGAGGAAGTATATGTCAGAACAATTATTACAGGTGCGTAACTTGTCCGTAAGTGTAGAGGACAAGCCCATCCTTCATGGAATAGATTTAGAGGTTCGTCCCGGAGAGACCCATGTCCTCATGGGACCCAACGGTGCGGGCAAATCCACACTGGGTTACACCATCATGGGAAGTCCCCGTTATGAGGTGACCGGTGGTGAGATCCTGTTCAAAGGGAAGGAATTATTAGAGGAAACTGCAGACCAGAGAGCGAAGGACGGTATTTTCCTATCCTTCCAGAATCCCCTGGAGGTACCAGGAGTATCTCTTCGGAATTTCATCCGTAATGCCGTGGAACAGAGGAGTGGTTCCCGTATCAAGCTGTGGACCTTCAAAAAGGAGCTGGAGCAGGCTATGGAGGTATTACAGATGGATCCTTCCTACGGGGACCGTGATCTGAACGTGGGATTCTCCGGCGGTGAGAAGAAAAAGGCGGAGATTTTACAGTTACTTATGCTAAAACCCTCTCTGGCAATCTTGGATGAGACCGACTCCGGACTGGATGTGGATGCGGTACGTACGGTATCCAAGGGTGTGGAAGAGTACCAGAAGGACAAAAAGGGTGCGCAGTTGATCATCACCCACAGCACCAGAATTTTAGAGTCTCTCCATGTGGACAAGACCCATGTACTGGTGAATGGTAAGATCGTGGCATCCGGCGACGCTTCCCTGGTAGACGAGATCAACGAGCATGGTTTCGAACGTTTTCTGGAAGCATAAGGAGGTTGACGATCTGAATGAGTGAACGTGAAAAGACATACGTGGAAGACGTCAACAGAAGCATTTATGATATCCGTAATGAGGAGAAGGACGTCTATCGTATTAAAAAGGGACTGACTCCCGATATTGTGGCGGAGATTTCCGAGAAAAAGAAGGATCCCGCATGGATGGCAAATTTCAGATTACAGTCTCTGCAGATCTATAATGAGATGGAAGTTCCCGACTGGGGTCCCTCTATTGAGGGTCTGAACATGGAAGACATCGTAACCTATGTAAAACCTAATACCCATATGAGCGCCAAATGGTCCGAAGTGCCGGAGGACATCAAGGATACCTTCGAAAAATTGGGGATCCCACAGGCGGAGCGGAAGTCCCTCGCCGGTGTGGGGGCACAATATGATTCCGAACTGGTATATCACAATGTCAGAGAAGAAGTGGCAGCCCAGGGCGTAGTCTATACCGATATGGAGAGTGCCCTGAACGGGGAATATGCGGATATGGTGCGGAAACATTTCATGAAGCTGGTGACCCCCAGAGACCACAAATTCGCAGCGCTGCACGGTGCTGTGTGGTCCGGTGGTTCCTTCGTATATGTTCCCCCCGGAGTGTCCGTGACGATCCCTTTGCAGTCCTATTTTCGACTGAACGCACCGGGAGCCGGACAGTTCGAGCATACCCTGATCATTGTGGACGAGGGTGCCTATCTGCATTTTATCGAAGGCTGTTCCGCCCCGAAGTACAACGTGGCGAACCTTCATGCCGGCTGTGTGGAGCTGTTCGTGGGGAAAAATGCAAAACTGCGTTACTCCACCATCGAGAACTGGTCCAAGAACATGTACAATCTGAACACCAAGCGGGCGCTGGTGGAAGAGGGCGGTACCATAGAATGGGTATCCGGTTCCTTCGGATCCCACGTATCTTATCTCTATCCAATGAGCGTGCTGAACGGTAAGGGTGCGAGAGCGGAATTTACCGGTATTACTTTCGCCGGAGCCGGACAGAATCTGGATACCGGTACGAAAGTGGTTCACAATGCACCGGAGACCACTTCTTATATCAACACGAAGTCCATCTCCAAGGATGGCGGGATCAGTACGTTCCGAAGCTCCGTGGTAGTGAAGAACAGTGCGGCAAAGAGCAAATCCGCCGTATCCTGTCAGTCCCTGATGCTGGATGATAAGTCCCGCTCCGATACCATCCCGGCGATGGATATCCGTACCCAGGATGCCGATATCGGGCATGAGGCGAAGATCGGCAGGATCAGCGATGAGGCAGTGTTCTATCTGATGTCCCGCGGCATCTCCGAGGAGGACGCCAGAGCCATGATCGTCAGCGGCTTCGCGGACAATGTATCGAAGGAGCTGCCGTTGGAATATGCGGTAGAGATGAACAACCTGATCCGCCTGGAGATGAAAGGCAGCATCGGGTAAAGGGAGGACAGAATATGGAAAAAGAATATAATATGACCATCAACCGACTGCCCTCTAAGACATGGAACTGGCTTCGTATGAATGAGACGCAGTTGGAGAGAATAGAGATCCCCGCGGCCGGAGAGGCAAAAGTCACTCTGCCGGAGAAGATAACGACCGCTGAAAACGAAGGCTCTAAGCCCTGGAATGCGGATTTTGCAGGGATTGCCTCCGGTATGGGGGAAGATATGGACGGTCTGCTTGCCGCAGCGGGAGTAAAAGCAAAACATTATGAGGTGCCCGCGGATGTGACAGAGGTGCAGCCGTTACTGCTTGATTATGCCTATGCACAGAACAGCTTACAGGCGGGAGCTGTAGCGGTAAAAGCAGGTAAAAACAGTGAGATCACCGTGATCGAGGACTTTGCTTCCGACAGGGAGGCGTCAGGTCAGGCAGCGGTATCCACCAGACTGTATCTGGAAGAAGGCGCGAAGCTCCGGCTGATCCAGGTGCAGAGACTGGGCAGTGATTTTACTTTTATGAATGATATCGGTGCCCTGTGTGAGGAGAAGGCTTCCCTGGAAGTCATCCAGCTGATCCTGGGCGGGAAGAATACCTACCTTGGATGTAAGACCACTCTGCAGGGCAGAGAGAGCAGCGTGAACACGGATACCGCCTATATCGTAGACGGCGAAGGCAGACTGGATATGAATTATGTGGCTCTGCATGAGGGCAAAAAGACGCAGAGTAATATGCAGGCCGGAGGCGTGTTAAGAGATCATGCCTTCAAATTATACCGCGGCACCATTGACTTCAAATGGGGTGCCAAGGGTGCGGTAGGCAATGAAAAAGAGGACGTACTGTTATTGTCCAATGATGTGGTGAATCAGACCATTCCCCTGATCCTCTGTGCGGAGGAAGATGTGGAAGGCAATCACGGTGCCACCATCGGTAAGCTGGATGATGAGCTGCTGTTCTACTTAGAGAGCCGCGGCATGAACAGAGAGCAGATCTATGAGATGATGGCGATGGCGAAGGTGGATGCGGTCTGCCGTAAGATCCCTGACGCTTCCACACAGGCAAAGGTACAAAAGTTCCTGGGCAGAGCCGTGGAAGAAGAGGAAGCGTAAAGAGTAAGATAACAGGAGGAAGTATGAGTATTTCAGTCAACGAGATCCGCAAGGATTTTCCTCTGCTGGAGAATCAGAAAGTGATCTATCTGGATACCGCAGCGACTTCACAGAAGCCGGCCTGTGTCCTGGAAGCAGAGCGGGAATTTTATGAAAAATACAATGCCAATCCCCTGCGCGGATTATACGAGCTGGGAGAGGCGGCAACCGAAAAATACGAAGAAGCCAGAGAGACGGTAAGGGAGTTTTTGAATGCGAAGGAAGCGGCGGAGATCATCTTCGTCCGCAATGCTACGGAAGGTTTAAACCTGGTGGCGTACAGTTTCGGATCCCTGGTACTGAAACCGGGAGATGAGATCCTGGTGAGCATTATGGAGCATCACAGCAATCTCCTGCCCTGGCAGCAGGCGGCAGCCAGGACCGGAGCGGTGGTGAAGTATCTGGAGTGCACCGAAGACGGAAAATATACCGAGGAAGCTTTTAAGGAGGCACTGAGCGACCGAACGAAGATCGTTGCCATGACCCAGGTATCCAATGTGCTGGGCTGCAAAAACAATATCAAGCGTTTTGCACAGCTGGCACATGAAGCAGGCGCTTATTTCGTGGCAGACGGAGCCCAGAGCGTGCCCCATATGGCAGTGGACGTACAGGATCTGGATGTGGATTTTCTGGCATTTTCCGGGCATAAAATGTACGCTCCCATGGGAATCGGTGTGTTATATGCGAAGAGAGAGCTGTTAGAGCAGATGCCCCCGTTTTTATGCGGTGGAGAAATGATCGATTCCGTCAGCCGTACGGGAGCCGTGTGGGCAGAGGTGCCCCATAAGTTCGAGGCAGGTACGGTGAACGGCGCCGGAGCTTATGCACTGGCAGAAGCCATCCGCTATGTGCAGAAGATCGGCTTTGATTTCATCGAAGAGAGAGAAGCGAAGCTGACAAAACTGTTGATGGATGGGATGAAGGAGATCCCTGCGGTGCATATTTTAGGATCACAGAAAGCGGAGGATCATCACGGTATCGTGACATTTAAGCTGGACGGCGTGCATCCCCATGATGTGGCATCTGTTTTAGATGCAGATCACATCGCAGTCCGGGCGGGACATCACTGCGCCCAGCCGTTATTACAGCACCTGAAAGTGTTGTCTACCACCAGAGTGAGTCTGGGCGTCTACAATACGGAAGAAGAGATACAGGCATTTTTAACAAGTCTTGCCGGGATAAGGAGACAGATGGGCTATGGAGAATAAAACGTTTTATAATGAGATCCTGACGGAGCACAACCTGCATCCGTATCACAAGCACAAGCTGGAGGATGCGAACCTGGTGTTAGAAGGTGTCAATCCCAGCTGTGGCGATGATATTTTTCTGGAACTGAAGGTGGAGGACGGTGTAGTCGTGGACGGTGCCTTTGAAGGCGACGGCTGTGCCATCTCCCAGGCTTCTGCGGACATGATGCTGGAACTGGTCATTGGTAGAAGTAAGGAAGAGGCACTGCATCTGGCAGATCTGTTCCTCAAGATGATCAAGGGAAGTATCACCGATGAAGAGAAGGATGAGCTGGAAGAGGCCTCCGTATTGCAGGATATCGCCCACATGCCTGCCAGGGTAAAATGCGCGGTGCTTGGCTGGCATACTATGCAGGAATTATTGAAAACAGAAGAAAAATAGCTGATAAAAAGATAAAGATACATCTTGCACGCCCTTTTTGGATACGCTACAATGAAAAAAGAAGTGTAAGAAAAGCGGGGGGCTGTGCATGTTCCACATAGAGCTTATCATTGAATTCCTGGAAAACGTGATGAACAATATTGTCCAGGTGGCAATACTGTTCTTTGAATTTGTCGGAGTGATCGTTATTATTCTCTCCGGTCTGAAAGGGTTTTATAATTATGTGCGGCGGGTGCCGGATATGAAGATCACCCTGGCGCAGGGGCTTGCTGTAGGGCTGGAATTCAAGTTGTGCAGTGAGATCCTTAAGACCGTTATTGTCAGAGACTGGAAGGAGATCGTTACCGTAGCCGGTATCATCGGACTTCGTGCGGCACTGACCTTCCTGATCCATTGGGAGATCAAGGAAGAGAAGAATCATTCCTAAAAATCGGCAGCTGATGAAAATCGGCTGCTTTTTTTAGAATGATTTCCGGTTACCCAACAAAAGTCAATAAGTTTATCCAGATAAAGAGATTAAATTTGTAATGGTATATAGGTTAAATTTGCACCTTGGAAAAAAGCTGTCAGAGGACTAACATATAACGATAAAGTATGTATTTATAAAAAAAGTGTAAAGAAATGCTAAAAAATCCGTTGTATTTGACACTTCGACGTGCTAAAGTTATCAATAGCATGAACGTAAATGTAATCGATTACGCATGCTTAAAAGGAAAGCAGAATGGAATTACAAAAGACACTTACTCCCGGGGAAGCGCTGGAACGCGTCCTGCGATCTTATCAGACCTACTACAATATCAAAACAGAAGCTGTAGAACCGCCATTCGCAGCAGAGGCGATCTTCGGATCCCATAATGAGCAGTATTTTCTGATCAAGAAAGCCAAGGTGGCAGATATTGACACCAACGAGACAGTGTATTTTGCCACAGAAGAATCTTTATCTAAGGAACGTCTTCTGGAACTGGACGCTATCGCCTGGGAGCGGGGAATTGCAAATGTGCAGCCGTCTTCCAATCACAGGAACAGTGATGTCGTCCTGATCATTCTGACCGCTCATGCCGGGGAGGATGCTCTCGCACAGGTGAAAAAGTGCAGGCATTATCAGAGTTATCTCTGGGGATTCCATGGCTGGAGCAATTATCGTCTGATTGTCGCCGAGCTGTCTTCGGGTCGGATCGTCCACAACCGCCACGGACAGATTCTGAAGAAACTCGTAAAAAAGGCAATAAATTAAATCTGTGTATTAAGAAAAGGAGAAACACAAATGACAGCATTATTAATCGTTGTAGCCGCTATTGTACTGTTGTTTATCGGCTATGTGTTCTATGGCTCCTGGCTGGCAAAACAGTGGGGTATCGATCCTACCAAGAAGACTCCTGCAATTGAGAAGGAAGATGGTGTGGATTACGTTGCAGCTAAGCCTGCCGTACTTATGGGTCATCATTTTTCATCTATCGCCGGAGCAGGCCCGATCAACGGACCGATTCAGGCTTCCATCTTCGGATGGGTTCCCGTATTCCTGTGGTGTATCATCGGTGGTATTTTCTTCGGCGGTCTGCAGGACTTCGGATCTTTATTCGCATCTATCAGACATGACGGTAAATCTGTAGGTGAGATCATTGAGGATTCCATGGGATCCAGAGCTAAGAAGCTTTTCATCATCTTCGCACTTCTGGTGCTGATCCTGGTAATCGCTTCCTTCGTTAACATTGTGGCAGGTACTTTCCTGACCCTGGCGGATGATGCCGGCAAGACCGCTTTCGGTTTTGTGACCAATCCTACCGGTAATCAGTCTACCGCAATGATCTCTCTGCTGTTCATCGTTCTGGCTGTTATTTATGGTTATGTGACCAACAGAATGGGCGTTAAGACTCTGCCCGCTACCATCGGTGGTATCATCTGTATCGTAGCTATTACTGTTTTAGGTCTGAACGTTGGATTTGCAATGAACCGTATCGCATGGATCGTATTTGTAGGTGTTTACATCGCAGTGGCTTCCCTGGTTCCCGTATGGATCCTGTTACAGCCCCGTGACTACCTGTCCAGTTTCCTGCTGTATGCTATGATCGGTCTGGCATTCATCGGTGTCGTTGCCGGTGCTTTCACCGGTACTGTCGCATTCGATATCCCTGCGTTTAATGGCTGGGAGCCCAAGGCAGGACAGACATTGTTCCCTATGCTGTTCATCACTGTAGCATGTGGTGCATGTTCCGGTTTCCACAGCCTGATCGCTACCGGTACTTCTTCCAAGCAGTTAGCGAACGAGAAGGATGCCAAGGCTATCGGTTACGGCTCCATGCTGATCGAGTCTGCTCTGGGTATCATCGCGCTGGTAGCAGTCGGTGCAGTATATCAGAAGTATTTAAACGGTGAGTTCGGATCTCCCGCAGCTGCATTCGCTGCAGGTATTGCATCCATGTTCGGTACCGAGACCTCCAAGGCATACGGTACGATCTACGCACTGCTCACACTGTCTGTATCCGTATTCGCACTGACCAGTCTGGATACCGGTACCCGTCTGAGCCGTTTCATGTTCTCCGAGCTGTTCCTGAAGGAAGGCGAAGCTACTTACAAGGATGCCAAGGGCGCACGCAAGGTGCTGGCTCATCCTCTGTTCGGTACTGTATCCATGGTACTGATCGGCTGTATCCTCGGCGGTCTGTCCTTAAGTCAGATCTGGGGTCTGTTTGGTGCAGCGAACCAGCTGCTCGCAGGTATCGCTCTGATGGCAGTAGCTGCATGGCTGGGTGAAGTTGGTAAGAACAACAAGATGTTCTTCTTCCCTATGGTATTCATGCTTGCTGCAACCCTGACCAGCCTGGTGATCACCGTGATCAACAAGTGCAAGGCGATCGGTGCCGGCACTGCTGCATGGGGTGACTGGTTCCAGCTGTTCTTCGCAGCTGCAATGGCAGTTCTGGCAATCTTCCTGGTAGTGGAAGGCGCACAGACCTTCGCTAAGCAGATGAAAGAGAAGAAGGCTAAGAAGGCTGCTTAATATAAGCGCAAGATACAAAAGATAAATAAAGTTAAGCAAAGAGAAATCCCGGAGACTGTGAAAGGCCTTCGGGATTTTTATTGTGTATGCGGGGACCGCAGAAGCGGTGTCCGGAATAATAATGGATGCGGCAATCGCAATATCAGCCCCGCGTAAGGAACCGGGGCAATTCTTCAATGGGAATCGGCTTGGAGAACTTATAGCCCTGTAAATAATCTGCATGACTGATGATACACAGTTCTTCCTGGGCATCGGTCTCTACACCTTCGTACAGTACCTTGTAACCCAGACGCTCAAAGGCGGTAGAGAAGTAATCCAGCATGAAGCGGGAATTGGCATCCTGATCCGCCATCAGTAAAAGGCTTCTGTCGAATTTGACCACATCCAGTTTCAGGCTTAAGATCCGGTCGAAATTGGAATAACCGGTTCCAAAATCATCCAGATAAGTACATACCCCCAACTGTTTGAACTCACTGACGCATTCCTGTACCAGTTCGTATTCCGTATCGTTCTGGGACTCCGTAAACTCAACGGCAATGGTGTGGAAGTCGATTCCGGCGGCTCGTACGATGGATTTGAATTCTTCCATGAAGTCCTTTTCGCCCAGCTCTTCCACAGAAAGATTTACGGATACACGGGAGATCTGATAGCCCTCATCTTGCATGTGCTTGATCTGCCTACAGGTCTTATTCAGAATGATCATGCTGAGGCGGTGGATGTAGCCGTATTTTTCTGCCAGAGGAATAAAACGATCCGGGAATACCAGTCCTGTCTGTGGCAGACGCAAACGCATCAGGGATTCTGCGGTATCGTAAGTACCCGTGTGGACATTCCGTACCGGCTGACAATAGACCAGAACGCGTTCGTCATCTAAGGAGCCGTGTTCCGCAATATCCTTCAACTGGGACTTGATATAATGCATTTCTTTATAAGTCTGGTAATCTTCTTCCCCGAAGACACGATAGGAATTCTGCGCTACTTTTTCGGAAAAGTAATTGAATACTTCGTAGAACTGTTCCAGATTCTCACAAAAGTCCAGATGGTCGAAGAGTACCAGCTTGTAGGGAAGCTTATATTCTTCATAATATTTCTGGAACACCTTTTTAATCAGGGATACTGCCCTTTCTGTGGCATCCGGGATATTGTGGCTGTCCACTGCCAGTACGAAGAAGCTGGTGGAAGGATTGAACAACATACCCTTTCGAAAATAATCCGTCCAGAAGCTGTAGAACAGCTTTCCTATTTCCTCTGTCATGACGTATTCGAAATCCATGTCAAAGCGCAGGCACAGGTAGTAGGTATCCTGAGCGGTCTGCCGCTGCTGGCGCAGATATTCATCCAAGGATGCGGAACCCAGGGCACCGGTCTTCGGGTCGTAGGCGTTGGCATGGAGCATGTACAATACCACCAGAAGCGGCAGAAAATAGGTTGTGGCCAGGAAAGAAGTCGTATTCATGGCAGCTTCCATGACTACGATCAATCCACAGACCGTCTCAGTAAATATCAGCATATGGAACAGTGCGGTAGGAAGTCTGCGGCGGTAGCGAACCAACAGAAAGAGGATCACCGCCAGATACAGAAGATATCCGACCATAAAAGGAGTGGACAGGATATTTTCATACCAGATTCCGTAATGATCCTGATGAAATCCCCAGCCGGTCAGAGGAGATGCCAGATCGGCAACTCCGGTCACCACAAGGATGGCGAAGGACAGAAAGGTATATTTCCTGCCGATATTTTTCGGGAAGACGATCAGTATTTTCAGGTAAGCAATATAGAGACAGAACAGGGACAGAAGACTGATATGGTAGACGGCCCGGAGGATCCAGAGTAGGGTGTTCTGTCTGGAAAAAAGGTCGGCATAATAAAAGGCGATATTGGAAACTGCGGCAATGAAAAGCAGGGCAAAACAGGACTTGAAGATCCGAAAGGTCCGGCTCTGTTTAATGAAAGTCTGTCGGATCAGTAACAATGCCAGAAGACACATAACCACCAACAGAAAATCTGCCACGGGAGAGTAACTGTGGATGACGATATGATTTGTGGATAGTAACAGGCTCAACCCCATAAAAATTCTCCTCTCTGGTAATGTAGAAAATAAACAAACAATATAAAATGATTTTACAATATACCATAAGAGGAGAAATTTGTCAGTGGGGCAGCTGTGGGAAATTAGTCCTATTTTGAGCAAATGGGAAAAATTGTAATAGATTTAATGTTCGAAGAATGCAACGGCAACAGCACCCGGGCCCACATGGGTTCCGATGGTGGCACCCAGAGTGCTGACGGGAAGCTCCTTGGCATAATCCTTCCAGAGATGCTCACTGTCGTGAATGTATTTCTGTAAAAGTTCGTCACTCAGACCGGTATAGCCCAGACAGAAGGGCTTGGAGAAGTCCACGCCGTCCGCTTTTTCAATTTCACGGATGAGGAAGTTACTGCCGTTTTTGGAACCACGGGCTTTTCCCAGCATAATGATCTCACCGTCTACGACTGCTACCACGGGCTTGATGGCCAGAGCACCTCCGATGAATGCCACAGTGGGGGAGATACGGCCCCCTTTTTTCAAGTATTCCAGAGTGTCTAAGAGTCCCATGGTGTGGATCTTATGCTTTTGCTCTTGCAGAACGCTTACGATCTCTTCCGCGGTCATTCCCTGCTTTTTCAGCTGCAGGCCGTATTCTACCAGAATCTGTTCCCCAATGGTGGCATTCAGACTGTCTACGACGAAGACTTTGCCTTCATAATCCTCGGCAGCGATCCGGGCACTCTGGCAGGTGCCGGACAGCTTGCTGGAAATAGTAACCACAATGACAGTTTCTCCGGCCGATACAGCTTTTTCGTAGGCTTCTTCGAAGACTGCGGGAGATACCAGACTGGTGGTGGGCAGAGTATCACATTCGATCAGTTTCTCATAGAATTCCTTATGACTGATGGTGACACCGTCTGCATATTCCTCCTCACCGAAGCGGATATGCAGGGGGAGAATCGTGACGTCCTCTCTTGAACTGTTCATATCGGATGCGGAGTCCGTGATAAAACGTATTTTTTCCATAATTGTTTCCTGTACTTTCTATATATAGTTATGATGAATATTCTTTCGGGCGGAAATGCGCCGGGGCATCCATCGGGATGGGCATACGACATCGTTCATGTCACCTTGCTGTTAATTCTGTTGGAAAGCCAGTCAGGGTGAGTTGCGGATGGATCATTTCTCTGTGGGATGCTTGACAGAAAACTCTGTAAGATACTGCTCCAGATTATGGGAGATCCGTTCCAGAGAGTCATAGAGATTCAACCGTTGTTCTTCCGTCATGCCATCACCGCCGTGAGCCAGTGCGGAATAGATCCGGGAACTGATCTTTTTGACTACAGTATTGCCTTCTTCTGTCAGATAATACAGTGTGCGGTAGGAACGTTTATGTTCCGGCAGCTCGCAGGACACCAGCCCCTTGGAACTCAACTGGCTTAAGGTACGGGAGATGGCGGCCTTGTCTTCCTTACACAGCTCCGTCAGCTGCGTGGCGGTCAGCCCCTCCGGGTGCTTTCCCAGATAATACAGACACATGGTATAACCGGCTTTTAAGTCCATCTGTCCCATTTCCAGTTCTTTCAATTTTTGCAGATAACGGTGCAATTCTGTGATAGATACCACAAATCTTTCAAAACGATCCTGCATGAAGGTTCCTCCTGTAAAATGTTGACACTGCAACAACTTTATGAAGTGTAACACATGGATGTTGATAAGTCAACAAAAAGAAGGGCAAAAAAATACCTTATCCATTAAGATAAGGTACTGATAAGAATAAACTATGCAATTTCCAGCCGCTGCTTTATTTTTCGGACATCATTTTCCAATACATTAAGCCGGATGCGAACCAGTTCATCATCTTCTTTTACTTTTAAGGCCCGGTCGAATTTTCTGGATAAATCTAAATGAGCTTCTGCAATTGTACAGATATTACGACTGACTTCATTCTCAAGAGTCAACTCTATATTGGTAAGGCGATTCGCCATAGAGAGCTGACCGGATTCCAGATTGGCAAGGCGCTGTTCCATGGCAATCTGACCGGATTCCAGATTGGTAAGGCGCTGTTCCATGGCAATCTGACCGGATTCCAGATTGGTAAGGCGCTGTTCCATGGCAATCTGACCGGATTCCAGATTGGTAAGGCGCTGTTCCATGGCAATCTGACCGGATTCCAGATTGGTAAGGCGCTGTTCCATGGCAATCTGACCGGATTCCAGATTGGTAAGGCGCTGTTCCATGGCAATCTGACCGGATTCCAGATTGGTAAGGCGCTGTTCCATGGCAATCTGACCGGATTCCAGATTGGTAAGGCGCTGTTCCATGGCAATCTGACCGGATTCCAGATTGGAAACACGTTGTTCCAAAGAATCGAATCTTTGCTCCAGTGAATCAAGTCGCTGCTCCACCCTGTCGAGTCGCTGTTCGACCTTATCAAGTCGTTGCTCCACCCTGCCCAGTCGTTGGTCTATACTTTCTAATTTAATTACTATCGTCTCTAATAATTCCCGGTTGGTCATGAATTCTCCTCCTGTACATGTATACTAGCACAGTTCAAAAGTGCTGACAATTGGGCAATATAGAGAAAAAAGCGATTGTGCATTATTACAACAAAAAATATGATAAATGGATGATAAGCCCCAAAAACATGATATACCCAAGGAAAAAGAGTACGGCAAAATAAACAATGCCGATTGGAACGGTAGAAGAGCCAGAGAGAGCGGCTACGGTATGGATTGTACTGCGTATTCGTTTATGCTATGCTAAATAGCAGAAGTATTCCGGAAACGGGAATGCACAATGTGCAAAAAGCATAATGCACTAAAATCACATGGTGTGATAGATCGCATTGAACATAGAAAGAGTGAGGACTACAGCATGCTCAGACCCAGCATCGGTATTGATTGGGACGATGTTACCGCCCCGTTTAACAGTATCGCCATCCGTATGGCAAATGAAAAATATCATCCGAAGGAACCCTATCGCATGGAGGAAATCACTTCCTGGGCCAACGAAGGGCGGACTTCGGTGATCAAAGAATTCTATAACGATCCGGAACTGTACCGGAGGCAGATTCCGACCGAGGAGACGAAACGAGGGATCCGCAGACTGATGCAGATCGCGGATGTTTTTTTCATTACTGCGGTGTCACCACATTTTATGGGAGTGCGGGCAGAACAGATCATGACCCAGTTCCCGGAGCTTCCACCGGAAAATATTATTCTGGGAAGTGCCAAGGATCGTGTCCATTTTGATATTGTGCTGGATGATGCCATCCACAATATTCTGGAGAGCAAGGCGGAGTATCCGGTGCTGATGCGGAAGCCCTGGAATGCCAAAATGACGGGGCTGTTGTCCGTAAATACCATGGCGGAATTTGTCTCTCTGGTGAAGCAGATCATGAAAGCATCCACTTCTAAGACTGAGAAGATCACTGCTCCGGCGGTGCTGGCCCTGGTGGGGCCGTCCGGCTCCGGCAAACGGGAGATTACGGAAGCTTTGTGCGGTAGCCGAGGGACAGGCGCGAGCGAAAGGACAGAGAGTGGGGAGATTTTTGTCCGCCCGGTGAACTACTGCACGGAACCGGGGCGCTACGGCCACAAGTACGTCCCGGAGGAAGCCTTCGACCGGATGAACTTTTTTGAAAAAACGGCTTATGCCGGGGTACGGTACGGCACCAGAAAGGAAGACATTCAGACCTTGCTGGATCAGGGAAAGTTTGCGGTGATCCCCGTGGATATGTGCGGTGCCATTGCCATGAAGCGTTCCTTTCCCACCCATATTATCTATGTGGCGAGAGATAAAGAAAAGCTGATCGCCGATATCATTGATTCCGACTATGACACCGAGGAAAAGACACTTCGGATCCTGTCTATCGATGCGGAGAAGCGTAATCGCAAGATCTGTGATTATGTGATCCATAATGATACCATAGAAGGGGAACGTGTCAGCGGAGCGGAAGAAATCCGGCGGCTGATCCTGCTGGAAGGCGAAAAATACTGAAATGTACCGGGGAGCGATACCCGGAAAACGGAATAGAGTTGTACAAAACCGGATAGAGAAGGAGCGGGGCGGACGGATACGTATGGAAGAAAAACAGCTGAAATACTATAAAATGCATCATGATTTACAGGAACAGATCCGACTGGGAGAACTGCGCAGCGGTGACCGTGTTCCCTCGGAGAACCAGCTGGCCGCCGCTTATCAGGTGAGCCGCCAGACCGTCCGCAAGGCACTGGCCATTCTGGAACAGGAGGGATACATCTATGCGGTACACGGGAAAGGCACCTTTGTGTCGGAGCGGGTCCGCCCGGAGCATAAGTCTCACAACATTGCCGTGGTGACCACCTATCTGTCGGATTATATTTTTCCCCGGGTTATTCAGGGCATCGATGAAGTTCTTACGGCACAGGGGTATAGCATTTTATTAAAAAATACAAGAAACTCCCGGAGCCAGGAGGCACGGTGTCTGGAGGAACTGTTGCAGAAGGATATCGACGGGGTCATCATCGAACCCAGTAAGAGCCAGATCAGCTGCAGACATCTGCATCTGTATGAGCGGCTGGAAGAATACGGAATTCCCTATGTGTTTATTCAGGGCTGCTTCGACCAGATGGAAGACAAGCCCCAGGTGCTGATGGACGATTGCAGGGGAGGTCATCTGATCACAAAATATCTCCTGGATACCGGGCATCGCGATATTGCCGGAGTGTTCAAGGCAGATGACATCCAGGGACAGAACCGTCACCGGGGCTATGTACAGGCCCTGCAGGAAGCAGGTGTCCTCTACGATCCGGACAAGGTGATCTGGTTCCATACCGAGGATCGTAAAGTCCACCCACAGGAGGGAATCCGGCGTCTGATCTCCAAGGGAACCAGACTCGACAGTGTGGTCTGTTACAATGACCAGATCGCCATGCAGGTCATCCCGACGCTGACGTCACGGGGGATTCGCGTCCCGGAGGACATTTCCGTCACCGGTTATGACAATTCCTACATGGCCATCGGCGGAGGTTTTCAACTGACCACTATCGTTCATCCCCAGGAAAAACTGGGAGAAATGGCGGCACAGCTGTTACTGTCACTGCTTCATGGGGAATCTCTGGGACCGGAAGAGAGAAAGATTCTCATCCAGCCGGAGCTTGTCGTAGGAAATACAACTTGTTAGCAGAAGCATACAAGTTGTAATATGGTAATATCGAAATTGTATGATGCCAGGGTCAAAAGGTCTAAGCCCACATGAGCTTGCTCATAGGTGGGTGAAAGACCTTAGGACCCGCCCCGATATGAGCATAAAAGTGGGATGATAATCCCACGATATGCGAATATTGGGTAGGGTGCTATGTGCCAGTGGCACATGTTTAGCACGGACCGAAGCGGAGCGGAGACGTGGGAGTGCGTAGCACGGAACAATCCGTAGGCATCAAAGTCGGGGGCTTTTGACCCCGACATCATTGTATTCAACTACAGGAGGTATTACTTATGTTACAGACAAAAAAATATCAATTCTGGTTTTGTACGGGATCACAGGACTTGTATGGGGACGAGTGCCTGGCAAAGGTAGCGGAGCACTCTCACAAGATCGTGGATGCCCTGAACGCTTCCGGTGTGTTACCTTATGAGGTGGTATGGAAGCCGACCCTGATCACTAACGAACTGATCCGCCGTACTTTTAATGAAGCAAATCTGGATGACACTTGTGCCGGTGTTATCACCTGGATGCATACTTTCTCTCCGGCAAAATCCTGGATCCTGGGATTACAGGAGTATCGTAAGCCCCTGTTGCATTTCCATACTCAGTTCAATGAGGAACTGCCCTATGACACCATCGACATGGATTTCATGAATGAGAACCAGTCTGCCCACGGTGACAGAGAGTACGGTCATATCGTGACCCGCATGCGCATGGAGCGTAAGGTTGTGGTAGGTCACTGGTCTGATCCTGTGGTACAGGGCAAGATCGCATCCTGGATGCGTACTGCAGTCGGCGTGGTGGAGAGCAGCCATATCCGTGTCATGCGTGTGGCTGACAACATGCGCAATGTAGCGGTAACCGAAGGTGATAAGGTAGAAGCACAGATCAGGTTTGGCTGGGAAGTAGACGCTTACCCTGTAAACGAGATCGCAGAGAGTGTAAATGCCGTATCTGCATCCGATGTCAATGCACTGGTGGACGAGTACTACGAGAAATATAATATTTTATTAGAGGGAAGAGACCCCGAAGAGTTTAAAAAACATGTGGCTGTACAGGCACAGATCGAACTGGGATTTGAACGTTTCCTGGAAGAGAAGAATTATCAGGCCATCGTTACCCACTTCGGAGATCTGGGTGCGTTGAAGCAACTGCCCGGACTGGCCATTCAGAGACTGATGGAGAAGGGCTACGGCTTCGGCGCAGAAGGTGACTGGAAGGTAGCCGCCATGGTACGTCTGATGAAGATCATGACCGCAGGCAAAAAGGATGCCAAGGGTACTTCCATGTTGGAGGATTACACCTACAATCTGATCAAGGGTAAGGAAGGTATTCTGGAAGCCCATATGCTGGAGATCTGCCCCACCATTGCGGACGGTCCCATCAGCATCAAGTGCCAGCCCCTGTCCATGGGAGACAGAGAAGATCCTGCAAGACTGGTATTTACTTCCAAGGAAGGTCATGGTATCGCTACTTCCCTGATCGACATGGGCAATCGTTTCCGTCTGATCATCAACGATGTGAACTGCAAGAAAGTGGAGAAACCCATGCCGAAGCTTCCTACCGCTACCAACTTCTGGACTCCCGAACCGGATCTGTATACCGGCGCGGAAGCATGGATCCTGACAGGAGGTGCACATCATACCGCATTTACCTACGATCTGACCGCAGAGCAGATGGGTGACTGGGCAGCCATGATGGGCATCGAGGCTGTATACATCGACAAGGATACGAAGATCCGCGATCTGAAGAGAGACCTGATGCTGGGAGAAGTATTCTACCGCTAAAATATGCTACCCGAAAAATCTGTTTTCGTGTATAATAGAAAATAGTATTGCAGAGAACGAAATAAAAATCTGCAGGCAGAATCTGCGGGTAGAAGTTACCTGCAGATAGAAGAAGGGTATCGTAGAAATGTTAAAAGTGTTTTTGGTGGAGGATGAATTTGTCATCCGTGAAGGAATCAAAAATAATATTGACTGGAAGGCTCATGGCTATGAGTTCTGTGGGGAGGCCGGCGACGGAGAGCTGGCCTATCCCATGATCCAGAAATTGCGTCCGGATATCGTGATCACCGATATCCGGATGCCGTTTATGGACGGCCTGGAACTGAGCCGTCTGATCCGCAAGGAGCTTCCGGACACAGAAATCATTATTCTGTCCGGTTACCAGGAATTTGAATATGCCAAGGAAGCTATCAAGCTGGGAGTGGCCCAGTATCTGTCCAAACCCATCAATGGTGAGGAACTGCTGGCGGAATTGGATGAATTGTCGGCGAAGATCGAGGAGAAGCACAGAGCCATTCAGATCAGAGAGCGGTATTTGCAGGAGATGGAGGAAAACAATCTCAGAGAGCGGAAAAAACTGTTCCAGGAACTGGTCACCGGAGAAAGCACCGTGGCAGAACTGTTGGAATCGGCAGAGATTCTGGGGATCGATCTGTCGGCACCCTGGTACAATATTATTCTGTTCAAGACCCAGTCTCTGCGTCATGCGCAGGATGAGTATTCCGGCAGCCTGATCCGGATCGAACAGGAACTGCGGGGACTGGAAGACGGCAGGACGGTGATCACCTTTGATCGTAATCTGGAAGGAAAAGCATTCTTATTAAAAGCCGATTCCGAGGAACAGCTATTGCTGCTGCAACAGGAATACATAGAAAAGATCAAGGACATTATGGAAGGCTATGAGCATGTGCGGTATTTCGGTGGTATCGGCAAGCCGGTGAACCGTCTGCGGGAGCTTCCGACATCTTTTGAACAGGCCAGTCATGCTTTTGCCCACAGATATCTGGTGCAGGACAGCCGGATCCTGGACAGCGGACATATGACGGAGGAAGCGCAGAAGGAAGATAATTTTGACATCAAGGAAGTCAATCCAAAGCAGATCGACCGCACAAGAATCCAGGAATTCTTAAAACAGGGTGACCGGGAGGAAGTGGTCTACTTCGTGGAAGAATTTTTCCGGGATCTCAGCAACAAGGCACTGCAGTCCAATATTTTCAGGCAGTATATTACCATGGATGTCTATTTCTGTGTGGCAGATTTTCTGGAAAGCCTGCAGACGGATACGCAGGAACTGGAAACACCCAATCAGGACGAGAAGACCCTGCAGGACAGCGATAGTGCGATCCATTACATTACCAGAATTCTGCAGAAAGCACTGGCGGTCAGAGATAAGGCTGCCAGCAGCCGGTATGATGATGTGGTGGAACAGGTGATGAAATACATTGATGAGAATTATGCAGACGAGGAACTTTCCCTGAATCTGCTGGCATCCCACGTGAATTTCTCACCAAACCATCTGAGCATGATCTTCAGCCAGCAGACCGGACAGAGCTTTATCAAATATCTGACAGACTATCGTATGAACAAGGCAAAGGAACTCTTGCGCTGCACCGGCAAGCGCAGCAGCCTGATCAGCCAGGAGGTGGGCTACAAGGATCCACACTATTTCTCCTATCTGTTCAAGAAGACCCAGGGAATGACCCCTACCCAGTACCGGGGCGGCACCAATTAGCCGTGGCCATGGATAAGGGGGATTCCTATGAGAAAAAAGATAAAAGAATTGTATGAACATTCGACACTGGTGGCAAAGATAAGATATTCCTATCTTTGCCTTCTGGTGCCTTTTGTATTGTTCCTGATCTTTTGCTTCTATAATTTATGGAACAATAACCGCAGATACGAGGATATGATCAATTCCTCCGTCATGGCCAGTCAGTTCAGCCTGGATTTCCAGAAGGATTTCGATTATGAGACTTATCTGCTGATCGTAGGGAACAAGACGCTGGAAGAGTCCAGTCTGCATGATATGCTGGTGGAGGCAGATGACATCGTGGCCGGTCTGGAAGAACTGACGGAATCTCAGGAGAACCTGAAACGACTGACCAGTGTCAAAAAATATCTGAACAATCTGGAGACCTATATCGGCAGGATCGAGGACAATATCCGGGAAGGCAACCGCTACGAGGACAACATGGAAATCTGGGAAAATGATGTGCAGATTGTGACGTCTCTGGTGGGTGATACCATGTCCCAGTACATCTATTACGAGATCCGGGGGATTCAGGAGAGCAGGCAGCAATATCAGGATTTCTTCGTGAATATGATCCGTTTCTCCATCATTGCCTTTACACTGATCCTGGTTCTGTTTTTATTCTTATCCTATTATATACCGTTAAGTATCACGAGCCCCATAAGACGCCTTACCCAGGTGACGGATCAGGTGGCAAAAGGTGACCTGACGGTGCGCTCCGACGTGACGGGGGGCGTGGAGGCCCAGGTGCTCAGCGATTCACTGAATACCATGATCGACAAGATCAACGAACTGTTAGAGCAGGTGAAGACGGAGCAGATCCGGTTGCGCAAGGCGGAATTTGAACTGCTGCAGTCCCAGATCAATCCGCACTTCTTATATAATACGCTGGATGCCATTGTATGGCTGGCGGAGGCGGGAGAACAGAAAAAGGTCGTGAGCATGGTAGGCAGCCTGTCGGACTTTTTCCGGATCTCATTGAATCAGGGACAGGATATTCTGGATGTAAAAGAAGAACTGCAGCACGTCCGCAGCTACCTGGAGATCCAGCAGATGCGTTATCAGGACATCCTTCAATATGAGATCTGTGTTCCGGAAGAATTAAACCATTGCCAGATTCCCAAGATCACGCTGCAGCCTCTGGTGGAAAATGCACTGTACCACGGAATCAAGAACAAACGTGGCAAGGGCATGATACGGATCGAAGGAGAACTGGACGGAGAGGATTGCATTCTGTTGATCACGGACAACGGCAAGGGGATGACGCCGGAGCGGCTGGAGCAGGTGAGGAAAGGCATCCGCAACCGGAAGGTCCGGGAGACCGATATCTACGGCCTGTACAATGTGAACGAACGTATCCGTCTGAATTTCGGTGAAAACTATGGTATCACCATTACCAGTACCTACGGGGAGGGCACCTGCGTCACGGTCCGGCTTCCGCAGTATTAAAAAAATGAACCACTATCGTAAAAAAATCAACTTTTTACGCCGGTGGTTTTTTTTACCATAAAAATTTCAACTTTTCCGTGAGGTATCTTCATGGTTTTTTCCCCGGATCCGCTTTACAATAAGATCATCAAAGAAATAGTTCTTTGGGTAACAAAAACAAATTGGGAGGTTACACAATGAAGAAGAAAATTTTAGCAGCAGTAATGGCAGCAACCATGGTATTCAGCCTTGTAGCATGCGGCTCCTCTGATGCAGGCAGCAACGCAGCAACCGGAAGTGCAAACGCAGCAACCGGAAGTGCAAACGCAGCAACCGAAAGTGCAAGCGCAGGAACGACCAGCTCCAGCTCCTCCGGAGATATGATCAAAGTCGGCATCATCAACAATGACCCCAACGAGTCCGGTTACCGTACCGCAAACGATAAGGATATGAAGAATACCTTTACCGAGGCTAACGGCTACGAAGCATCTTTCGCATACAGCTTAAAGAACGATGAGCAGATCACTGCAGCACAGAAGTTCATTCAGGATGGCGTTGACTATCTGCTTCTGTCCGCAGCAGATACCGCAGGTTGGGATTCCGTATTGAAGGATGCACAGGATGCAGGTATCAGAGTTATCCTCTTCGACCGTACCATTGATGCAGATGAGAGCCTGTATGAGGCATCCATCGTATCCGATATGGCAAAGGAAGGCCAGACCGCAGTTGACTGGTTAAAGAGCCAGAACTTAAGTGAATACAACATTATCCACTTACAGGGTGTTATGGGTTCCGCAGCACAGCAGGGACGTACCGGTGCTCTGGATGACGCAGCAGCAAACGACGGATTCAATCTGGTAACACAGCAGACCGCTGAGTGGAACGCAGAGAAAGCACAGCAGATCGTACAGTCTGTAATCGACGCAGGTACTCCTTTCAACGTAATCTACGCTGAGAACGATGATATGGCTAAGGGTGCTGTAGCAGCTCTGGATAAGGCTAATATCTCCCACGGTGTTGGTAAAGACGTTATCGTTATGGGCTTTGACTGCAACAAGTGGGCTCTGGAAGAACTGAAGGCAGGCAACTGGAACTACGATGGACAGTGCAATCCTTTCCAGGCTTCCTACATCGATGACATCATCAAGAAGCTGGAGAACGGCGAGACCATCTCCGAGAAGACCATCATCATGGATGAGAAAGGCTTCGATGCAACCACCATTACTCAGGAAGATGTAGACAACTACGGTATCTAATCTGACGTAAACGACCAGAAGCGCGGCGCATGCTAGCTCCGCGCTTCTTTTATCAAAAGAGTAACTATTCAGAACCCCATTCGCAAAAGGTTCTTTCAGAGCCCACTTTATTGCGAATGTGGTTACTTCGCCCTATAAATATCATAAAATATTCTTACGAATGCCAGCATTCGAAGAACATTTCATGATATTTACATGGCTCTGAATAGTTACAGATTAAGGGGTGAAACTTTTGGACAATAACACAGTATTGGAAATGAAAAATATTCACAAAAGCTTTCCCGGTGTACGTGCTCTGAGAGGTGTGGACTTCCATCTGAACAAAGGTGAGATCCATGCGCTGATGGGAGAGAACGGTGCCGGAAAGTCAACCCTGATCAAGGTACTGACAGGTGTCTACAGCAAAGATGAAGGTCAGATCTTCATCGACGGCAATGACAAAGCCGTATCCATTCACTCTCCGCAGGAGGCACAGAAGCTGGGCATCAGTACGGTATATCAGGAGATTACACTCTGCCCGAATCTGTCCGTGGCGGAGAACATGTACATAGGACGTTCCAATAAGATCTATCAGAACTGGAAAAAAATGAATGAGGACGCAGACAAGATCTTACAGAATCTGGATATCCCCGCGAAAGCGTCCCAGCAGCTGGCAAGCTGTTCCATCGCCGTACAGCAGATGGTAGCCATTGCCAGAGCTGTAGATATGGATTGTAAAGTACTGATCCTGGATGAGCCGACCTCCTCTCTGGATGAGCAGGAAGTGACAAAGCTCTTCGGCCTGATGCGCGATCTGAAGGCCAGAGGCGTGGGTATCATCTTCGTAACCCATTTCCTGGATCAGGTATATGAAGTGTGTGACAAGATCACTGTTATGCGTGACGGCAGTCTGGTAGGTGAATATGCCATCAAGGATCTGCCCAGAGTACAACTGGTATCCAAAATGTTGGGTAAGGAACTGGACGACCTGTCCGATATCAAAGGCGAGCAGCCCACGGAACAGAAGACGGAGAACGGAGAACCCTTATTTGAGACCAAAGATCTGTGCAGCGATGCCGGAATCAAGCCCTTTGACTTCTATATTAAGAAGGGCGAGGTCAATGGATTTACGGGACTGCTGGGATCTGGCCGAAGCGAGTGCGTCCGCGCTATTTTCGGTGCTGACCGTGTCATCGGCGGTACGGTGAAAAAGAACGGAAAGCAGGTCAAGATCAATAAGCCTCTGGATGCTATGCGTTGTGGAATCGGCTATCTGCCGGAGGATCGTAAGCGTGACGGTATCGTAGGTGACTTGTCCGTAAGAGAGAATATTATCCTGGCATTACAGGTACTTCGTGGATTCTTCCACCCTATTTCCAAGGCGGAAGCTAATAAATTTGCAGACGAATACATCAAACTGCTGGATATCAAGACGGCATCGGCCGAGACACCCATCAAGTCGCTGTCCGGCGGTAATCAGCAGAAGGTAATCTTAGCCAGATGGCTTCTGACCCATCCGGAATATCTGATTCTGGATGAGCCCACCAGAGGTATCGATGTCGGTACCAAGGTGGATATCCAGAAGCTGGTACTGAAGCTGGCAAGTGAAGGCATGAGCGTGACCTTCATCTCTTCCGAGACCGACGAGATGCTCCGTACCTGCTCCCGACTGGTAGTCATGAGAGACCGCAAGGTGGTAGGAGAATTGTCCGGAGAAGATCTGACCCAGACCAAGATTATGAGTACGATTGCCGGAGGTGAAAGTAAGCATGAGTAATGAAAAGAAAGTAGAAAAAGGTAATAAAAATTTCCTGAGCGGATTGTTCCGGCAGCAGATTTTCATTCCCATTGCAGCCCTGATAATCCTGGCAGTATTCAATCTGATCGCAGACCCCAGTTTCTTCAAGATCACACTGGGATATAACAGCGCAGGAGATCCGGTATTGTCCGGTTACCTGATGACGATCCTGGACTACGGTTCCGAACTGGCTATTTTAGCCATTGGCATGACACTGGTCACTGCAGCTTCCGGCGGACAGGATATCAGCGTGGGCGCTACCATTGCCATCGCAGGCAGCGTGATCTTACGAGTACTGTGTGGTACGAATTCCAGACCAGATACCCTGCAGGCCCCCATTATCGTAGCATTTCTGGTAGCCTGTGTGGTAGCCATGCTCTTCGGTGCCTTTAACGGTGCCCTGGTAGCATATTTCAAGATCCAGCCCATGGTAGCGACCCTGATCCTCTATACGGCAGGACGTTCCATTGCAGCATGGATCAACAACAACGAGCTTCCTATTGTAAGTGATCCGACCTTCAGCTATTTCGGTGGATTTATTCCGGGAATTCCCATTCCCACACCGTTCTTCATTGCAGCGGTCTGTGTACTGGTGATCTTCCTGGTATTGAAGTTCACAACACTGGGACTTTACACCCAGTCTGTTGGTATCAATGAGAATTCCTCCAAGTTAAACGGACTGAATCCCACATTTATCAAGTTCCTGACCTTTGTGATCCTGGGACTGTGTGTAGCGGTAGCAGCACTAATCAAAGTAAGCCGTCTGTCCTCCATCAACTACTCCGTTATTGCAAAGGATATCGAGATGGATGCCATCCTGGCAGTAGCTCTGGGAGGTAACTCTTTAAGCGGTGGTAAGTTCAACATGGCAGCTTCCATTCTGGGTGCTTATGTCATCCAGTTCCTGACCACCACCTTGTACAAATTCGACGTACAGTCCGATGCACTTCCTGCTTACAAGGCGGTAGTGGTTATCCTGTTGGTAGTCTTAAGTACTCCCAAGGTAAGAGAATGGCTGTCCGCTTTCGGCAAGAAGCTGAAGCAGGGCAAGGCTGTAAAGGAGGTTGGCTGATATGGGTAAGAAGTTAAAAAATATGACAGATACCAATCTGCTGCTGACCATCACGATCGTAGTATTCTTCGTAATGTATATCGGAGCCATCGTGTTCCAGGGAAAAGGCTTCTTAAAACCTCAGACATTTTTCAACATTCTGAACGCTAACGCAGCACTGATCATTCTGTCCTGCGGCATGAGTTTAGTCATGATTACCGGTGGAATCGATATTTCCGTCGGCGGTGTGGTGGCACTGGTCAGCATGAGCTGCGCCGTATATCTGGACTTCGGCGGCGGTAATGTATTTGTATCCATGTTACTGGCAGTAGCCATTGGCCTTGCTTTCGGTATCGTACAGGGCTTCCTGGTAGCATACCTGGATATCCAGCCCTTTATCGTGACCCTGGCGGGTATGTTCTTCGCCAGAGGTATGACAACGATCGTAAATACCAAACCTTTCAACGTAGCCAACGAAAGTTTCACTGCTTTGAAGGAAACCCGTGTGATCGTTCCAGGAATGGGCTCCGTGAACAAACTGGGCAATTACGTCAATGCTTATGTGGAGATCGGTGTGATTGTGGCGCTTTTAGTAGTCATTCTGATGTTTATCATGCTTCGCTGGACCAAGATGGGCCGCAGCTTCTATGCGGTAGGCGGTAACAATCAGAGCGCGCTGATGTTAGGTATCAATGTGAAGAGAACCAAGTTCATGTCCCATCTGCTCTGCGGACTGTTGGCAGGTATCGGCGGTTATGTGTACTTCCTGCATGTAGGAAGCGGATCTGCTTCTCATGCCAGCGGCATGGAGATGAACGCCATTGCATCCTCCATCATCGGCGGTACGATGCTGACTGGTGGTGTCGGCAATATCATCGGAACTTTCTTCGGTGTATTGTCCCTGAGCACCATCCAGAATATCGTATCCAGTGCAGGTCTGGATCAGGCATGGTGGACCGGTATCACCATTGCAGCTATGCTGTGTCTGTTCCTGGTAGTACAGAGTGTGGTCATCGCAAGAAAAAAGAAAATGCTGCAGAACAAATAAAAGCAGCTGAAAATAGGGAGGAGCGGAAAGAGCGTGGCTGGTGTGCAGTCACACTCTTTTTCCGCTAGTAAAAGGAATCCACCGAATATCAGGGGGTAGAAGTTATGAAAAAAACGAAGGTAAAAAAGCAGAAAACTCTGAAAAAGCAGGGATGCAGCCTGTTCCTGTTGTTGATGCTGCTGGCACTGGCACCGGTAGTTTTGGCAACAGTGATCCTCAGTACCACATCTTTACGTCTGACCAGAACGAATCTGGAAGGCAGTGTGCAGACCACACTGCATGTAACTGCGGATAATCTGGCAAAATACTGTAAGGAAAATGAGATCACGGCAATGAATGCCAGCGGTTATTATGAGTACCTGGACAGTCTGAAGGAAGAAGACCTGGAGATGGCCATTCTTGCAGACGGCATTCCGGCTACCACATCCATTAAAAATGAAAATGACTATCGTATCCGTGAAATCCCCATGGATCAGGATCTTGTGTCCGCCGGTGGGACGGAGGGATATTATGATAAAAATGTAGTGATTGAGGGAAATACTTATTATGGTTATTATATCCCGATCATGAATGACGGACGCATCACTGCGGTGGCCTTTGCAGCGGAACGGAAAAATGAGATCACCGATGCCCTGTGGGAGATCAAGGTTGTATTCATGGTCTGCGCAGTGGGCATGGTGATCCTGTTTGGTGTTATCTGCTTTTTCCTGAGCAGAGCACTGTCGGGCAAGATGAAAGAGACCGGCAGCAGGGTGGATGCCCTGGCGGAAGGTGATCTGAGTGCCAGAAAAGAATCCGACAGTATTGTCCGGGAGATCCGTAATCTGTTACGGAATACCTCACAGATGCAGCGGAATCTGGCACAGGTCATCGGCGGTGTACAGGAGGTATCCGGAGAACTTCTAAACAGTGTACGGCAGGTGGCAGAGGGAAGCGATGCCACCACAGAACAGGCTGGACAGATCAGTCAGGCGATGGAGCAGCTGTCTTCCGCAGCGGAGGAAATGGCGGAAAATGTGCAGAATATCAGTGACCGTATGGATGAGATCGGAGAGGCGGTCAATGACATCAGTGTCAGTGCCGGACAGCTGCAGAAGGATTCGGAAGAAATACAGGACAACAGCAAAAAGGCGGGGGAAGGCATGGAAAAGATCATGACCGGCAGCAATCGTTCTGTGGAATCCGTGAATACCATTACAGCGAAGATTCATGAGACCAACGATTATATCGAAAAGATCGATGAGGCGGTAGCTCTGATCTTCTCCATTTCCGGACAGACCAATCTGTTAAGTCTGAATGCCTCCATCGAGGCCGCCAGAGCCGGAGAGGCGGGCAGAGGCTTTGCCGTGGTGGCGGAAGAGATCCGCAAACTGTCGGAGCAGAGCGCTGCCGGTGCCGAGCAGATCAAAAATCTGGCCCAGGGCATTATGGAGAAATCCGGTGAGACTGTGGAACAGGCGGATGTGGTAAAGGATATCATCCGGGAGGAACAGGATCACATTATTGCAACCAGAGAGCAGTATCAGCAGTTAGAGCAAAGTATCAGACATTCTGCGGAAGAGATTCGCAAGATCGCCGGAGAGACCGGACGTCTGTCACAGCAGAAAGAGGATATTCTGGGCAATATCGGCAGCCTCAGTGCTATCAGTGAGGAAAATGCTGCCAACAATCAGCAGGTGAATGCAAACATTGAGGAAATTCTGACACAGATACAGACAGTGGGCGCAAACTGTGATAAAATGAAACAGATCTCCGGGGAACTGGAGAGCTCTGTTGCGTATTTTCATACAGAGAAAGAACCTGCCGGAAAATGAGAGAATGACAGAGCGATTTCCGGGCGGGAAGTATGACAGAACAGGATGACATTACAGATATGAAGAAATGCAGAACAGGAAGACGATGGATGGCGGGTCTGCTGCTGGGGCTGGGAATCCTGCTTGCCGGATGCGGCGACAGACAAAGCACTGCGGAGGATATTGCAGCGCCGGAAGATACACAGACGGACCGCATCGTGGTGGGCTTCTCCCAGCTGGGAGCGGAATCCGACTGGCGCAGTGCCAACACGGAGTCCATGAAAAGTACCTTTACAAAAGAGGCCGGGTACGACCTGATCTTCGAGGATGGTCAGCAGAAGCAGGCCAACCAGATCCGGGCCATCCGAACCTTTATCCAGCAGGAGGTGGACTACATCGTGCTGGCACCGGTGACGGAGACCGGCTGGGATACGGTACTCAGAGAGGCGAAGGATGCCGGAATTCCGGTGATCATCGTGGACCGGAAGGTGGATGTGGAGGATGACAGTCTGTTCACCTGCTTCGTGGGTTCGGACTTTGAACTGGAAGGCCTGAAAATGTCGGAGTGGCTGAATTCCTTTTCCATCAGCAAGGGAATTGCACCGGAGGATATTCATATTGTAAATATTCAGGGAAATATCGGAGCTTCCGCCCAGATCGGACGGACCAGGGGATTGGAACAGGGCGTGGCAAAATATGGCTGGGATCTGTTGGACCAGGTATCTGGAGAATTCACCCAGGCCAAGGGCAAGGAGGTCATGGAGGCTTTTCTGAAAAAATACGACAATATCAATGTGGTATATTGTGAGAATGATAATGAAGCCTTCGGAGCCATGGAAGCTATCCGCGCAGCGGGCAGAACCGTGGGCAGTGACCTGGCGGCAGGAGATATCATGATACTGTCCTTTGACGGTGTCAGCACAGAATCCATGGACTGCGTGCTGAAGGATGAGATCACCTGCATCGGAGAATGCAATCCACTGCATGGCCCCAGGGTGGAGGCTTTGATCCAGATCCTGGAAGAGGGCAGGACACCGGAAAAATTCTCTTATGTGGAAGAGGGACTGTATGCTCATGATGATACTGTGACCTCTGTGACGGTAGATGATAAGACTTACCGTGTACAACAGGTGGACAGTGAAATCCGTAATGAGAATGCATATTGACAGATTTTGTGACGATTCGGACGTTCCCCTGCAGGCGGTCCGGATCGTTACTTTTTTTCCATGAGGGCTAAAGTAATTGCAAATCCGTCCGATACATATTGTGAAACATCAAAAGACATTCGGGAAGGAGGAGTCGATATGCGTATTGAAGCGTATACACAGGTACAGCAGCTGTATCAGTCACAGAAGGTCAGCAGGACTCAGAAGACTCAGACAGCGTCACACACGGACAGACTGCAAATCAGCAGCCAGGGCAAGGATTTCCAGACCGCTAAGGCAGCAGTGGCAGCAGCACCTGACATCAGGGAAGAGTTAACGGCTCCCATTAAAGCAAGAATCCAGAACGGTACTTATGGAGTGGATAATGCAAGCTTTGCGGAGAAGCTGCTTCAAAAGCAGGAAGAAATGAGGTAGTTCCTTGGCTAGTTTAATGGAAAACCTGATAGATGTACTGGACAGAGAGAGTACGGAGTACGAAGCTCTGCTTCAGCTATCACAGCGCAAGACACCGATTATTGCAGGCGGTGATCTTGCAGAGTTACAAAAGATCACGGACGAGGAGCAGGAGCTGGTCAGCAGGATCCACAATCTGGACAAGCAGAGAGCGGGAGTGACTGCGGACATAGCCGATGTATTGAACAGGGATGTTAACGACTTGAAATTGCCGAATCTGATCACTATGTTATCTGCACGGCCTGCGGAACAGCAGGCACTGGCGGATTCCCACGACAGATTACAGGCAGCGGTCCGGGGACTGAAGCGCGTGAACGAGCAGAACAGTGAACTGTTAAACAGCGCACTGGAGATGGTGGAATTCGAGATGAATCTCCTCCAGGCATCCAAGGCTGCACCCGAGACAGCGAATTATAACCGGGGAGCTTACAATGCAGGCAATACCATGGGGGTCATTGACCATGGATTCGATGCCAAGCAGTAAGACCGGATCCCGGGGATCTGAGGATCCCCTGATACAGAGGTGAAAGTTTATGCCATTAATGGGTAGTTTATATATAGGTTCGTCCGGATTACAGACAAGTCAGAATGCGCTGAATACCACAGCGCATAATCTTTCTAATGTGGACACCACCGGCTATACCAGACAACAGGTACAGCAGTCTAACAGAGCTTATGTCACATTATCGACAGACCCTAAGTCTATTTCCAACAAACAGACAGGTCTGGGTGTCACATATTCCCGCGTAAAACAGGTCAGAGATTATTTCCTGGACAAGACATACCGCAAGGAATCCGGACGTAGTATGTTCTATGAAGTGTCCACAGAAGTCATGGAAGAGGTAGAGAGCCAGCTGGGAGAATTGAACGGCGAGGCATTCCAGACCACCATGACAGACTTCTGGACCGCTATTCAGGAGCTTTCCAAGGATCCCAGCAGTTCTGTAACACAGGGCATGCTAGTGCAGAGAGCGGCGGAATTCGTACAGAGAGCCGGAGCAGTATACAGCGGATTGAGCTCCTACCAGAACAACCTGAACACACAGATTAAGCAGAATGTAGATAAAATCAATAAATACGGCAACCAGTTATTAACGCTGAACGATCAGATCCGTGCCATTGAGAGTGGCGGCATTGAACATGCCAACGACCTGAGAGACGCGAGAAATCAGATTCTGGATGAACTGGCAGAGCTGACCAACATGACCTTTTCCGAAGATCGATACGGCAGTGTATCCGTACAGATCGAGGGCGTGGATTTCGTAAAGGACGGAACCTGTTATGAGATCGCTCTGAAGACGGATGAAGCCACCGGCTTCTACACTCCGTTCTGGCCGCAGGATGCCACCTACACCGTAAGAGCTGACGGCACCAGAGATTATAATATTGACGGCGCAGAGGTATTTGATCTCTCCGTGGAGATTTCTTCCGACCTGAACACAGATATCGGCGGCCTGAAGGCAATGCTTCTGGCCAGAGGTGATCACAGAGCCAATTATACAGATCTGGCGGAAGGAAAATACGACAGTGTCTCCCAGTCCGTTGTCATGAATATTCAGGGTGAGTTCGACCAGATGATCCACAATGTGGTGACGAAGGTGAACGATATTCTGGCGAAGGCTGCAGGAGTACAGACCGGAGATCTGGAGTTGGCAGACGGCACTAAATTAGAAAATGCCCGTTACTGCACGGTAGACCCGGACGGTTACATGCGCATGGAGGATGGCAGCCCCATCCAGCTGTTCACCAAGGTTACAACGGATGGGTATGAGAAAGTAAGTGTGAAGGAAGCGGACGGATCACTTAAGGACTACTGGGTCATGAAGAAAGAAGATCCGGACAGCCCTGAGAGCCTGTATACCATCGGCAATCTTCAGGTAAATCCGGCGCTGACGAAGGAGCCTTCCAAGCTTGGATTCCGTTTGGCAGACGGTTCCGAGGATAAGGAGACCGCAGATGCTTTGAAAGCGGCATTTACCGAGGAAGCCTACACGCTGAATCCTAATGTACAGAAAAAGACTACTTTTGTAGATTATTATACCGACCTGGTATCGCAGGTATCCAATTCCGGCTATGTATTCCGGAGTATTTATGAGAATCAGGTCAGCACCGTGGAAGCTACACAGAGCGCCAGAGAACAGGTTATCGGTGTATCCACGGACGAGGAACTGTCCAATATGATCAAGTTCCAGAACGCATACAACGCATCCAGCCGTTATATCAACGTGATCAGTGAAATGTTGGAACACATTCTTTCCACGCTGGGTGTGTAATGTGTAAGAAATAGGAGGTAAGTTATGCCCTCACAGTTTTTTGGATTAAATATTGCATATACGGGACTTCTGGCCAGTAATGCTGCCATGAATACCACTTCCAATAATATCGCCAATGTACAGACGGAAGGCTACAGCAGACAGCAGGTAACACAGCAGGCATCCAATGCCCTGCGTGTATTCCAGACCTACGGCTGTGCCGGTGCCGGTGTAGAGACACTGGCCATTGAGCGTATCCGGGATGAATTCTATGACGGAAGATTCTGGGATAACAATGCACAGCTGGGCGAATACGATATGAAGCAGTATTACATGCAGCAGCTGGAGACGTATTTTGATGATGACGGCAAGAGTACCGGATTCAAGACTATCTTCGATCAGCTGATGATCACCGGTATGCAGGCTCTTTTAAAAGATCCCAACAGTGCCACAGCCAAATCCCAGTTCGTAGGCTATGCCGGAGCTTTGACAGAGTATTTCAACGGTATGGCGGGCAATCTGGAAAAAGTACAGAAGGATATCAACCAAGAGATCAAACTGAAGGTGGATCAGATCAATTCCCTTGCCGGTGAGATCGCCTCCCTGAATAAACAGATCAACACCATTGAACTGGCTGGAACAAAGGCCAATGAGCTGCGTGACCGCAGAACCCTGCTGATCGATGAATTATCCAAGATCGTGGATGTGGAAGTCAAGGAGACTCCGATCATCGATGCCAACAACGAGAACCGTGAGACTGGAGCCAACAGATACATGGTCAAGATCGCCGGAGGCCAGATGCTGGTAGACGGCAGTGATTACAACGGTCTCGAATGTGTGGCAAGAACCTCCTATGAGAAAGTAAACCAGACCGATATCGACGGTCTCTATGAAGTCTACTGGGCGGACGGGCAGAAGTTCAACCTGTACAATGCATCCATGGGCGGTGATCTGGCGGGACTGATCCAGATGCGTGACGGTAACAACGGCGAGAATTTCACCGGACAGGTGACCGCCACCGGCACGACGACCACGGCAGACGGCAAGACCCACGATACCGTAACCGTAAAAGTAACCAAGGCTTATCTGCAGGACCTGAATAAATGTAATCTGTCGGATCAGGGCGGTATCATCGATCTGGGCAATCAGGAATTCTATTATGATTCCTGGGAATATACCTGCGAATATGATGCGAACGGCAACGCCACTTATACGTATACTTTTACCTTATCGGACAGTGAGAAGAATCCCCGGGGAATTACCAATGACCGTGTAGGGAAAAAGGCAGAGATCGGTACCGACCTGTCCTATCAGGGCATCCCTTATTACATGAACCAGATGAATGAGTGGATCCGTACCTTCTCTCAGAAATTCAACGATATTCTCACCTCCGGCTACAGCGGAAACGGAGATCCCGGCGTGAAGATGTTCACCGGCAATAAGGCAACCAGCAGTGAGCAGTTTCTGTTGGATGATGCAGCCAAGAGATATGACAAGCAGGAGAAGAAAAACAGTAAAGTTACGGTAAAAGTCAACGATGACAGCTACTATCGTCTGACAGCGGAGAATTTCGATATTCTGGATGCCATGGAGCAGGATCCCAGCCTGATGGCAAACCGAAAAAATGCATCTGACGGTGTGGAACAGAATGACCTGTTGAACGATCTGAAGAATCTGGCTACGGATAAGAGCAAGATGAGCTTCCGCGGATGTAATGCTTCCGAATTTTTACAGTGTATCTTATCGGATGTGGCATTGAATGCTTCCAGAGCCAATACCTTCTATGCAAGCTTTAAAGACATTTCCAATACCATCGACAACCAGAGAATCTCCATCTCCGGTGTGGATGAGGATGAAGAAGCTGTGAATCTGGTAAAATACCAGAATGGATATAACCTGGCTTCCAAGATGATCCAGACACTGACGGAGATTTATGACAGACTGATTCTGGAGACCGGAGTCTAAACTAGAAAGGAGGCAGCTATTCGGATTCCCACATATGTTCGCAAAAACGCACGTATCCGTGCTTTCTCGCTGCTACGCAGCTAATTTTGCTCACGTGTGTGGTGACTCTATTCGAGTCACCATTCGAATCAGAAAACTGTTACTTATATACAAGCATAATGTACCAGTTATTCTGATTTTTAGAATTCTGAATAGTTACGGAGAAAATGAGAATTACGAACAAGATCATGCAGCGTAATAATCTGTCCAATATCAATACGAACAAAGTATATCAGGATAAGCTGAGCACCCAGATGTCTACCCAGAAGAAGGTCAGCCGTCCTTCCGATGATCCTGTGGTATCCATCCGTGCCTTGCGTCTACGCAGCAATGTGACCGAGGTGACGCAGTATTACAGCAAGAACATTCCGGATGCGGAGAGCTGGCTGGACGTAACCGAGGATGCACTGAAGAACCTGACAGAGATCATCACGAATATGATCAAACAGTGCACCAAGGCATCTAACGGAGATCTGAAATCCGCGGACCGCCAGATCATTCTGGAGCAGCTGAAGGCACTGGGAGATGAAGTGTACAGCACCGGCGATGCAGACTATGCGGGCCGTTATGTGTTTACCGGATATCGTACCGATACTTCTCTGAGTTTTGATAAAGAATACAATACGAAATATGAGATCACCGAGCAGCTGGACAACAGCTCCATCACACAGCTGACAAAGGTGAATACCGGAAAACTGCTGGATATTACGGCGAATAACTATAATGATCAGAATCAGGACTACAAGGATATTACGGAAAATTCAGTCAGCTCCATAGATGTGTATCGTATCCGGCTGGCTTATGATGACTGCAGAGATGTGGATGCGAAACCTTCGATTTCTTTCTGGGAGAAAGATGCAAACGGTGCCTATAAAAAGGATATGACGACATGGGATTCCAAGATGTTCCAGACGGTCTCCTCTACCGCGGATCCTTATTCTATGGCAGCAAAGGATGATGATGCACTGATCTATGTACCGGATACCGGTGAGGTCCTGCTTGGTAAGAACCGTTATGAAAAGCTGATGTCCTGCAAGGACGATCCGTCCACTTCTGGCAAGAACGAAGGCGAGATCCGTGTGACCTACCAGAAGGATCATTGGGTCAAAGGTGATCTGAGACCTGAGCATTATTTTGCATGTACCAGTACGGATGCGGATCAGAAAGTAACGAAATATAATCAGGAATACCTCAAGGGTGATGCGGCAAAACAGGTCATCGAATATGATGTAGGCTTCAACCAGACCATTCAGGTGAATTCCACTGCAGATGAGTGCTTCCAGCACGGTATCGGACGTACGGTGGACGATCTGGTACAGGCCATGCAGGATGTAGTGGATCTGGAGAATGTGAAGACCAAGATCGAGGGACTGCAGGAGACTGCTACCGGTACGGATGCAGAGACCCTGACGAAGCAGATGGAAGCAGTAGAAAAAGCACTGACTCTGGCCAAGGACAAATGCCAGAAGATGTTCGAAAGCGGCATTACTACGTTCCAGGGATATCTGGATGATGCCAACCTGTGCGTTACCAACTGCGGTACCAGAAGCAGCAAACTGGAACTGATCGATAACCGCATGAAGAGCCAGAAGACCACCTTTGAGACCTTAAAGAGTGAAAACGAGGATATCGATGTTACCGAGACCGCCATTGATCTGAAGAGTGCGGAAATGACCTATGAAGCGGCACTGATGGCTACCGGTAAAGTAATGCAGACCACACTGTTGAATTTCATCTAGAACAACAGGTTACGGAAAGGCGTAGGTATTTTATGAAGATCAATACAAAATTTTTTGGAGAAGTTGAGATTGCGGATGACAAGATCATCACTTTTGACAAAGGTATTATCGGATTCCCGGAACTGAAGCATTTTACCATGCTCCACGATGAGGAGAAGGGCAGCAACGTAGGAATCCGCTATTTACAGTCTCTGGAAGAACCCGGATTCGCCATGCCGGTCATGGATCCGCTGCTGGTCAACCCTCAGTATGATCCGGAAGTGGATGACGAACTGCTCACTAGTGTAGGCAATCTGACTCCTGAGAACATTCTGGTCATGGTTACTGTGACGGTGCCTGCTGACCTGACGAAGATGACGGTGAACCTGCAGGGTCCCTTTGTGATCAACGTGGAAGAACGCAAGGCCTGCCAGATCATCCTTGAGGGAGATAAATACCCGGTAAAATATCCGGTATACGACATCCTGAAATCCGGAAAGGCGGGTGAGTAAGATGCTGGCATTGTCCCGTAAGAAGAACGAAGCAATCGTCATCAACAACGATATCGAGATCACCGTTCTGGAAGTCAAAGGCGATCAGGTCAAGATCGGCATTACTGCTCCCAAGGAAGTGCCCATCTACCGCAAGGAAGTCTACCTCCAGATCCAGGAAGCCAACAAGGCCGCTGTGGATGCCGAAGGCATGGCGGCACTGAAGAACCTGTTGGGGTAAAACAAAATAAAATTAGGAAACGAAAGAGGCTCTGGATGCATAAATCCGGAGCTTTTATCCATTGTTGAAAAATAAGGGCACATTTTCCTGAAACTGCAAATATACGCATTGATACACCTCCGGAAAAAAGAACTTGAAAAGACGATAGGGGTATGCTATAGTTACAACATCTAAAGAATTCTTTATGACAATTTCTGACAATATCTTTTGTGTGTATTTCGGGCTTTTCGCCAAGAATTCAAACAAAATGACAAAACATAAGCAGGCGGAAAGGGAAATAGTGCATGGAACGGTTTCAGTTTTTCCTGCTTAGGTAAGTTTAGTGTGCTTAAGGGAGAAAAAATGAGGGAAAACAGAGAGAAAAACGACCTTGTTACAAAGAATTTCGAGACATTTCCAGATGTTGCTGCAGACATTATTAATGCGTTGCTGCATAATGGAAAGCTTGTTGTGACCAAAGAAAATCTGTTGCCGGCACCGACGGAAAGTATTTATACGAGCGGAGAAAGCAGGCTGCGAAACCAGTTACAGGATGTGGTGAAATACGAGATGGCAGGGGAACGGATCAGGGCACAATATATGATCGCCAATCAGTCGGCACCGGATGTCAAAATGGTGTTGCGTAAAGCGGGTTATACCGGCGGAGGATATCGGGAGCAGTACGAAGGCAAAGTGATGGACATGTATCCCATTATAGAAATGATACTTTACTGGGGAAGGGAGCATTGGGAGAAACAACCGGGAATCCATGAATTATGTTGTGGAAAAGTGCCGGAAGAACTTCGAAAATATGTGGATGATATTAGGGTACATATCTGGGAAATGCGTTACCTGCCCCAAGAGGTGCGGGAGAGATTTCATAGCGATATGAGAATTGTGCTGGATTATCTGGCAGAGGGCAATAATCTTCGTTCCGACCAGAAGGTGGTACACAAAGCGGCATTGATCAGAATGATCAATGTATTATCCGGTGAAGAGGATTCCACAACAGAATCTGCTATTTTAAAGGAAATGAATATCAGAGAGGAGGATGAGATCACTATGTGTGAATTATTTGAGCAATATGTAAGGATGGGAAAGCGCGAAGGGAGACAAGAAGGAAGACAGGAGGAACGGCAGAGTGGTATTAAGGCATTGATCATAACATGCATTGAATTGGGGGCGGATTATAATACTACGGCTGAGAAAGTAAAGACTCGATTTCAACTGTCAGAAGAAAGCGTTACAGAGAATATGAACCTGTATTGGAATTAGAAAATAGAAAAATAGGAAATTAGGCATAGGAGGTGCAAATTTTTGCATCTTCTATTAATTTTTCGGGAGAATTTACCGATACAGTCCTTAGAGAAGCAAGGTCGTGCGCCCACGGAAGGCGCCTGTTTATCACACGGAGGTGACCATTATGACCATAGAACCGATTTCCAGTGTCATGACAGTGCAGGCACAGAATACAGCCGCTGCCAGGAACACTGCGACAAAAGTAACTACAGAGGAGAATCCCTCAGAATACAATCCTGCCAATGTAAAAGCAGCAGATAAACTTGACCAGACCACCGCAGTTGTTGAAAATGCGCAGAGCAAGGATCAGAATAATACTTCTGCCGATGCTAATAGCGAACAGCAACAGCAGGTGACCAACGAGCAGATCAAGAAAGCAGTAGAGAAGCTGAATAAGAACATGATGTCCCATTCAGAAGCTGTTTTCGGTATTCATGAGGCGACAAACCGCATAACGATCAAAATCATAGACAAGGATACCAAGAAAGTCATCAAAGAGCTTCCACCTGAGAAGACTTTGGACATGATCGCCAAAGTATGGGAGATGGCAGGCATCCTGGTGGATGAGAAGAGATAGGAGGATAACGATATGGCATCATCAACAATGAGATTATCCGGACTGATCTCCGGAATGGACACAGAGAGCATTATCCAGCAACTGGTGTCTGCGAAGCAGACCAAGGTGGACGATGCGAAAAAGGCACAGACCAAACAGGAATGGAAGCAGACCGCATGGAAAGAGCTGAATACCAAGATTAAAAATCTGCAGTCCAAGTTTGTTAATAATATGCGTTTTGAATCCGCATATAGCAAGAGAGTGACCAAAGTATCCGACAGCAATGCAGTCAGTGTCATCACCGGTGATGGCGCAATGACCGGTGTACAGAACCTCAAGGTATCACAGCTGGCCAAGACCGCCTATATGACCGGCGGCAAGCTGACCTTGAAGGATAATGTCACTGCGGATACCAAGCTGAATGCATTGACAAAATTGTCTGATCTGGGGATCAAGGGCAGTGATGGCAGCACCGTGGCCGGCATTACCACCGGAGACGATACAACTCTTAAGATCAAGAACGGTGATACAAGCGTAGAACTGAATATTACCAAAGATACCACGATCTCTGATGTACTGTCCAAATTGAAGGAAGCCGGACTGAATGCAAACTTCGATACCACCCAGCAGAGATTCTATATCAGTGCAAAGGACTCCGGCGATGCCGGTAATTTCTCTATTACGGCAACCGGAACCGGTGCCGATGACCTGCTGAAGGGGCTGGGTATTACAGATGCCAACTATATCAAAGGGCAGGATTCTGTGATCACACTGAACAACACAGAGTATACCAGCAACTCCAATGTATTTTCCATCAATGGTCTGACCATTACAGCACTGAAAGAGACCGGAGCAGATGAAGAGATCACCCTGACCACACAGGATGACGTAGATGGTATCTACGATATGATCAAGAGCTTCCTGAAGGAATATAATACCCTGATCAACGAGATGGACAAGCTTTATAATGCGGATTCCGCCAGAGGATATGAGCCTCTGACCGATGATGAGAAGGATGCCATGTCCGATACCGAAGTAGAGAAGTATGAGACCAAGATTAAGGATGCCCTGCTCCGCAGAGACAGCAATCTGTCTACCGTAAGCTCTGCCTTAAAAGAAATCATGGCAGGCAGTGTGGAAGTAAACGGCAAGAACATGTATCTCAGCGATTTCGGTATTGAGACTTTGAGCTACTTTACCGCAGCGGAGAATGAGAAGAATGCCTACCACATTGATGGAGATGCAGATGACTCCAGCACCTCCGGTAATGCAGACAAGCTTAAGAGCATGATCAGCAGTGATCCCGATACGGTCGTAAGCTTTTTCTCTGGAATGTTCAAGAATTTATATACTAAAATGAGCGATCTCTCCAAGTCTGTAGAAGGTTATCGTACCTACGGTAATTTTTATGATGACAAAAAGATGAAATCGGATTATGATGATTATACAAGCAAGATCAAAGACTTGGAAGATAAGCTGAACGATTATGAAGACAAGTGGTATTCCAAGTTCTCCAAAATGGAGACGGCACTGGCAAAGCTGCAGAGCAATTCCAGCGCGGTGACCAGCTTGTTAGGAGGATCATGATATGGCATTACCCGGTGCTTATGCACAGTATAATAACAGCAAGGTTCTGACTGCTTCTCCGGCAGAACTGACATTGATGCTCTATGACGGAGCTATCAAGTTCTGCAATATTGCAGAGATGGCTGTGGAGAAATCCGATGTACCCAAGGCACATGAAAATATCCGCAAGGTGCAGAATATCATAGGATATCTGCATTCCACACTGGATATGAAGTACGAAGTTGCCAAGGATTTCGACAATATCTATAACTATCTGGAGAGACGGCTGGTGGAAGCCAATGTCAAAAAGGATAAGGAGATTCTCGAAGAAATCAACATGCATCTCCACTCCATCCGTGACAACTGGAAAGAAGTCATGAAGGCCGGTGCCAAGAAAGGAAATGACTGATGGAGAATCAGCTGATCATTTTGTCAGAGAGTCTGGATAAGAAGCTGGAAGTATTACAGAAGATCCAGGATTATAACAAACGTCAGGAAGAGATCTTCTCTGCGGAAAACGTGGATATGAGCCTGTTCGATGATGCTGTGGAGGAAAAGCAGCGCCTGATCGATGAAGTGGTCCGTCTGGATGAAGGCTTTGAAATCATGTATGAGAAGCTGGCAAGGGAGCTGGAAGGCAACAGAGAACGCTACGCAGCACAGATCCGGGAACTTCAGCAGAAGGTCAGCAGGGTGACAGAACTCAGTGTGACTGTACAGGCACAGGAGGCCCGGAACAAAAAGCTGATCGAGAACTATTTTGCGAAGGAACGTGCCGGAATTGGACAGAGACGGAAAAACGCCAAAAGTGCTTATGACTACTACAAGAGCATGAGCGGCGCCGGATATGCGCAGCCACAGATGTACGACAATAAAAAGTAAATACAACAGATGAAGGGGAGCTGACAGAGATATCGGCTTCCCTTTTTTATGACGGAATCAATGTGAAAGAATAAAAATGTGGTTTCGGCTAAAATATAATCAGAGTATAGATTAGCCGGAAAATGCTTGATATTTTAAAGCAATCCGGCTAAAATATAATCATAAAAGAGATTAGCCGAAAGAGGGACTTTTATGAGTTATATCAAAAGAAATCTGGAGAATGTAGTAAGACAGGTAACCAGGGAATATCCGGTACTCCTGGTAACGGGACCGAGACAGGTAGGAAAGACGACAATGCTCCAAAAACTGATGGAGGGAACGGAGCGGGGATATGTAACACTGGATGATTTAAACGAAAGAAATATTGCAAAGACCGATCCGGAACTGTTTCTGCAACTGCATAAACCACCTGTATTGATTGATGAGGTTCAATATGCACCGGAACTGTTTACTTATATCAAGATAAATGTAGATAAAAACCATGAGCCGGGAGCATTTTGGCTTACGGGATCACAGGTGTTCAAATTGATGCAGGGAGTACAGGAGTCACTGGCAGGAAGAGTGGCAGTACTTTCACTTACATCCCTGTCACAGGCAGAGATATCCGGAGGAACGATGAAACCGTTTACGGTAGATCTGGAGGATTTAAACGAGAGGCAGAAAGAGAGAGAGCAAGCTGATGCAAGAGAGATCTTTGAACGGATTTATCAAGGCTCCATGCCTGCGATCGTAAGCGGTATTAACAGTAACAGTCAGCTTTTTTACAGCAGTTATCTGTCTACTTATATTGAGCGGGATGTAAGAGAATTATCGGATGCCATAGATTCGCTTAAGTTCCTTCGGTTTATTACTGCGGTGGCAGCAAGATGTGGGCAGATGGTTAATGCAGCAGAGATTGCCAGAGATGCAGATATCAATCAGACGCAGGCGAAGGATTGGCTGACAATTCTGGAAACGCTGGGAATTATTTTTTATCTTCATCCGTATTATAATAATTTGTTGAAGCGCCTTGTGAAAACGCCCAAACTGTATTTCTACGATACGGGTCTGGTGTGTTACCTGACGAAATGGAGCGGTGCGGAAACGTTAGAATGCGGTGCTATGAACGGGGCCATTTTGAAAAATTACGTGGTCGCGGAAATTCGGAAAACCTACCTGAATTGTGGAAAAGAGCCGTATTTGTACTATTATCGTGATAAAGATGCCAGGGAGATTGATATTGTCCTGGAACATGATGGAATATTGAATCCGATTGAGATTAAGAAAACTGCAAATCCCGGAACAGAGCTGGTAAAGGTATTTGAATTACTCGACAAGGCATCAACGCCTCGTGCGAAGGGCGTAGTTATCTGCATGAAACCGGGACTTAGTGCGATAGACAGAGACAATTATATCGTACCAGTCTGGATAATCTAAAATACAGTCCCTGCCTGAATATCAGACAGGAACCTATAATTTCAAAAATGTTTTTGCGTATACGTCTTTATCCCTAAATTTCCCTTAAAAATTTCCACTTGTACAAGATGAATATTTGAAACAGCAAGAAATTCTTAGATCCCCGTTGTAGCATGAAATAAGCCGAAGATGTAAAAATTTCAAGAGTAACTTCCGCTTGAGAATTTGCCGAAGTAACTTCAGCTTTGGGGACAGATCGACCGGAATTATTCAGTATTGACAGGTAAAAATAATTCGCAATAATTTCACCTTTTTAAAGCAACTTTCTTTGCGATAAGGTACAATAAAAGAAAAACTTTGTCGCAAAGGAAGAAAAAATGAGCAGAGAGCAGGAACGAGTCAGAAGAAGATTAGAACAGAATCCCATTGTTGAATGCAATAGAATCCAACGAAAGTATTACCCTGAACTGTTTTCCAGATTTACAAAGGTAAAAGATCCTCGAAATCAAAGTTATATTGACTATTCTACGAAGACTATGCTGGGAACCCTGTATTATAAATGCATTGGAGGGATCTCAAGCATGCAGGAAATGACCCGGAAATTTAATGATGACAAAATTGTGGAAAACCTCTATGCGTTTCTTGGAGATACAAAGAAGGACTATCTTCCACATGGCGTTACAGTAAATGAATTTCTGGAAAGAGTATCCCCTGAAGAACTGGAAGAAATACAAAAAGACCTGGCATACACCATGATCCGCAGGAAAACCTTTGATGATGCCAGAGTGCTGAAAAAGTGGCAGATCATCATTGATGGCACGGAACTGGATGAAGGATATCAGACAAAGAATGACTTCTATCTTAGCCGGTGCTATAACCGTGGAGAGAGCAATGAATTTACAAAGTACCACAGAAGTGTGCTGGAGGCAAAACTCTATCTTGGTCATGATCTGGTATGCAGCATAGCTTCAGAGACCATACAGAACTCTGAGGAATATATCAGCCAGAGTGATGACAGGGTGAAGCAGGACTGTGAGAGCAAGGCATTTGTACGCCTTGCAGAAAAGATCAAAAAAAGATTTCCCCGTCTTCCGGTCATCATAACGGCAGACGGACTGTACGTCACGCAGAGGGTATTGCAGATCTGCAAGGATTATGGCTGGGATTACATTATCCGGTATAAAGAAGGCTGTGCTGCATCCATAGAACAGGAATACCGGGCATTACCGGAGAAAGAAAATGCAGGAGATGGAATTGAATATCAGAACCAGATACCGTTTGGGGCTTTTGATGTAAATCTGATATATTATAAAGAGAAAAAAAGTGCTGGGAGACAAGGAAGAGAAGGTAACTGAATATGCGTGGATAACCAGCTTGAAGATCACGAAAGGAAATGCGAAGAAGATCGTGCGTGCTGGAAGGAACCGTTGGAAAATTGAAAACCAGGGATTTAACCGTCAGAAGCACTGGCAGGGAAACATAGAGCATGCATGCAGTTTTCAGGAACAGGCGCAAAAGAATCATTATCTGATGGAACGGATAGCAGATTTCATAAAGCAGCTTTATGAGTATTTTTATCTGAAAAAGAATGAAATAAAAAAGCTGCAAAAAAATATTTTTCCAAAATGGCAGGCACTAAAGTAAATTTACCTTTCGATGCTGATAAAATTATCGTTGATTTATCGGAAGCAGTATGTTAATGTAGATTCACAGAATATCAATTCTGCAGACAGATCAAATCTTATTTAGTTCAAAAATATTTTATTCAGGTGTATCACCGCTGATTTCATTGGATGAAAATTGGAATGCTGCAGCAAGGAAAGCATATGTATTTTTAGATGTGTGCCTTATAGCTATTTTGGGTGACAACCTGAAGAAAATAACAGGAGGTGCTGCAAGATAAATTATTAGTTTGTTCGGAACCGTGGAATATGATAATATACACTTAGAAAAGGGGTTAAAATGACAAAAGCAAAAAGCAGGGGGATTGTTCAGGACAGAGCAACGATTGAAAAGATAATCAAAGGACTGACTTTATTTGATGATGATCTGATGAGCAGAGCATTTGATCAAAATATTGAAGCAACAGAGTTGTTGCTTCGGCTTATTCTTAAAAGGAATATTAAGGTTCTCAGTGTAAACGGGCAGGATGAGATTAAAAATTCAGCAGTGGGTGGACGAAATGTCATATTAGATGTACACGCACTGGATGAAGATGGATCAGAAATGGATATAGAAGTACAGGGCAATTCAGAAGGAGCCCATGTGAAGCGAGCCCGGTTCCATAGTAGTATGGTAGATTCCAGAATGCTGAGAGCAGGCCAGAAATTCCGGGAACTCAAAGATTCTTATGTGATATTTATATATAAACACGATAAATTTCAACGTGGTTTACCGATATATCATGTAGACAGATATGTAAGTGAGACCAGGGAGCCGTTTGGTGATGGAGCTCATATTGTGTATGTAAATGGTAATTATAAGGGCGAAGATGCGATTGGCAGGCTTATGCAGGATTTTCATCAGGCAGATCCAGATAATATGTATTATAAAGAATTGGCAGAAGGAGTAAGACATTACAAAGAGTCAAGAGGAGGAAATGAAACTATGTGTGAAGCGGTAGAAAATTATGCAAAGGAGTATGCAAAAGAGTATGCAAAAGAATGTATGATTGAGAACACTGCAAATATTATAAAGAATATTATGGAGAGCACAGGGTGTACGTTACAAGAAGCGTTGGATAATGCTAAGATAGCCAGAGAAGACAGAGACCTCATAATAGAAGAAATTTCAGAAAATCAAATCTGACAGACAGATCAAATATATCTGTAGGGATTCTACAAGGATGACAGAATTCACCTGATCCAACCGGCCACCCTGACGGAGGAAGATCTGGAAAAGTTCCAGACCAGCCTGCGGGAAGTTATGAGTTTTATCAAATATTCTAAGGACAAATCAAAAATCAAAATGCTGCTTAGGGATAACCCTAGATTTCGCACGCTTAGAAGAGAAGCTGCAGACCATGCGGAAGTTACTGAAAAATAATGATTAAAAACAAAAAAGGAAGCAAGTACCCCACTCAAGAATACATGGTAAACAAGTGGTAAAAAACTGCTTCCTTTTTCTATAATGTATCTTAGCAAAATAAAAAAGTCAACATTTTTCTCGCTAAGAATTTCTTGCTATCTGTCCGATATATATGTAAAATAAATAGATAAGAAATAATGTATCGCATGATGCGTGATATATTCAAGGATGAACAAGGTTGCATGGAGGCAAAAAATATTAGTCAGGCATAGATGCCGCTATTGCAGGAACGTGTAATAGCGGCATTTTTTCTTTCTTTGTTCTTGGTCTTCTATGGAGGAAAAGCAATGAAAATATATGTGAAAGAGTCAAAAAGTTTATCAATACAAACTGTGTCATTAATGTTTTATGATTCAGTAACGATTGTTCCACTATTATCATTAGATGATGTTTTATATAGTGATTTGATTATTGTATCCCAATCGGATGTTTCATCGATGACAGGATTGGAAGAATATCATGTGATTATCTACGAACAGCTTTTTCAAGAATTGTCTGCCCGGGTATATCAGGAATACTACAATAACCACGATTATTACTATTTGAAAAATGCATTGCAACAGGCTTTGGATACCAGTATTACAACATTGATATCCGGCTCGTCATACGGTGCATTTGGGATAGATCTGGCATATATAGAAAATGCAGTAAATTTGTCTTCCATTTCTCAAGACCTGTATTATTCCATAAAGCTTCTTTGCCAGGCGTGTGAGACTAATAAAAATATTAAAAATATAGTTCTTTGTGTGGGACATTACTGTTTCTTTAGTGATTTGTCTTTAGCAAAAACACCATCAGAATTACAAAGAATATCCAAAGTGTATTATCCTTTGCTTCATGATTCCCATAATTGTCTTATTCTGCCGCCCAAGGACGAATATTATATGCAGGGAAATCTGATTGATCTTGAAAAGGTTATAACTACATATGCAACAGCGGATTATAAAGATGGCTTTTTTAATGAAAAGCGTCCTCGTAACCGATGCGCCACGGTAGTATGGAATGCGGTATCGAAAAGTTGGAGTGAACTTTCAGCAGAAGAGAAAGACAAAGCCGGAAAGACCAGGGCAGAAAGCCATAATAAAATTATAAAACATACTGCTTCGTTTAATGAAAATCTGAGCGTGTTTCAAGATTTTGTTTATTTTTGCAACGACAGAGGTATCAATTTGCTGCTGACAGCAATGCCTGCATCAAGCCAGTATTTAAAGTATTTGACTCCGGAATATAAGAACATCTTCTATTCGGTTCTTGATAAGGTAGATGGAACGGTGCATCTTTTGGATCTGGTGGAGGATAGCAGTTTTGACAACAACTTTGATTTTAATGATACGGATCATTTAAGTGATTCAGGTGCAAGGAAACTGAGTCAAATGATTTCTTCCATACTCCATGAAATTAATAACTGATTATTAACATAAGAACGTTTTACAAAGAGGACAACGCAATGGCAAATGAAAAAATATTGGTGACACAATCTTCGATGCCACCCTATGAAGAATACATAGAAGCAATTAAACCATTATGGGAGAGCCACTGGCTCACCAATATGGGAACCTATCATAAAGAATTAGAAGAAGAATTGAAGCAATATTTGGGCGTGCCGGAACTATCCCTTATGGTGAATGGACACATGGCATTGGAAATGGCAATACAGGCGTTTGATTTTCCGGAGGATTCCGAGGTAATTACCACTCCATTTACATTTGTTTCTACTACACATGCCATTGTAAGAAATAGATTGAAGCCTGTTTTCTGTGATGTGAAAATGTCGGATGGAACGATTGATGAGACAAAAATTGAGGATCTGATTACAGAAAAGACAGTGGCAATCGTACCGGTGCATGTATATGGAAATGTATGTAATGTAGAAGCAATCCAAGAAATTGCAGATAAATATAATTTGAAAGTGATTTATGATGCGGCGCATGCATTTGGAGTTAAATATAAGGGCGTGGGGATTGGAAATTATGGAGATGCATCTGTATTCAGTTTTCATGCGACAAAAGTGTTCAATACGATTGAAGGTGGTGCCGTAGCATTTTCTGATCATAAAATATATGAAAAATTATATAATCTCAAAAATTTTGGCATTCGAGGAGAGGAGCTGGTTGTGGCAGTTGGTGCAAATGCCAAAATGAATGAATTTGCGGCAATTATGGGATTATGTAACTTGAAGTACCTAAATCATGCAATGGAAGAACGTAAGATGAAAGATGCTTACTATAGAGAAAAATTGAGACAGATACAGGGTATACAATTTTTTGAGGATGATTTGGAAATAGAAAAAAATCACGCATATTTTCCTATAATAGTTTCCGATGACTACTCTATGACCAGAGACGAATTATATGATAGGTTAAAAGAAAATAATGTATTTTCAAGGAAATATTTTTATCCATTAACATCAGATCAAGCCTGTTTTCGCAATAAGTATAAAAAATGTGAATTGAATAATGCCAGATGGCTTTCAAAACATATTTTGGTATTGCCGTTTTATGAAAAGCTTGAGATGGAAAACATTGATCACATTGTAGGAATAATGAAGGATTAAATTATGAAAATAGCTATTATGCAGCCATATCTGTTCCCTTATATTGGGTATTTTTCGTTGATAAAAAATACAGATCATTTTGTCTTTTTTGACACACCACAATATATAAGAAAAGGATGGATTAATCGGAATAGAATATTAGGAACAAAAGGAAAGGACATTTACTTTACAGTACCTGTTGAAAAATGCCCAAGAGAAACGCCTATTAAAGACGTAAAAATTTCTTATAACGAGGATTGGCAGGAAAAGTGGATGGGACAGCTTACGATTTATAAAAAAAGAGCCCCTTATTATGCAACGATAATGCAACTGGTTCGGGATGTTTTAAACTGTGATACACAATACATATCCGAAATGGCAATAAATAGTGTAATTAAGACCTGCCAATATCTGGGAATAGAACTTAACTATGATGTTTATTCAAAAATGAATTTACCGCTGTTTGAAGTTGAGGCTCCAGATGAGTGGGCATTGGGGATTACCCGGGAAATGAAATACGATACTTATGTAAATCCGCCTGGGGGAAAGACTTTTTTTGATGCAAATAAATATAAGAAAGCCAATATAGAACTCGAGTTTTTGACACAGGAAATACAAAAATATAATCAAAGAATAAGAGAGTTTGTTCCCGGATTATCTATTTTGGATGTGATGATGTTTTGTACCCCTGAGGAAATTAGGAGCATGATGGATTCATACAAAATAGAAAAAGGCGAATAATATATAGGACGATAGGAGCATAGGATGAATAATATAATTTTACCAAGTACGTCAATAATGGTTACAGAAGCATGTACTTTAAAATGCAAACTTTGTTTAGCGTTTGTGCCATATTATCAGAGGCATACACAGATGAACTTACAGGAAGCAAAAACGATTTTTGAACGATATTTTCAAATAGTAGACGGAGTTGAGAAAGTATCAATAACGGGTGGAGAACCGTTATTAAATCCAGAGATAGATTCAATTTTAAAATTACTGTATGGGTATGCAGATAAAATTTTAAAGGAAATTATTTTTATAACAAATGGTACAATTAGATTTTCCGATACATTACTTGAAACTTTTGCAAATAATAAAAAAATGAAAGTGATTGTTAATAATTATTCTACGTTATTATCACCTTATGCCGAAGAAAATTATAATAAGTTGTGTGAAAAGGGAATTAATGCCATTTTGTATACAGAGGATAATAGATATGGTTGGATAGATTGTAGAAATCATGAGTTGAAGCATAAAACACAGGAAGCATGTGAACAGCAGGCAAAGGGATGTGCGTTCTTTCAAGGTAAAAAATATGTAATAAATCGGGGGAGACTGTATACTTGTACAAGGGCTGCTTACCGTATTCAGGAAAATGTAATACCGTATACTGATGATGCATTTTTAGATTTATTAGATGATGAGGTGTCTGTAGAGTTTCAAAGAAACAAACTAAATACTTTGTTGAATGCAAGAAGCACAATTTCTTGTGCATATTGTGATGGATTGACAGAAAAATCGGTTAAATACAGAGCAGCTGAACAGTTGTAAAACAGGAGGTGCTAGATGAGAACAGATATAAAAAGAACAGCGCTAAATATCACAACATATTGCAATCTGAAGTGTAAGCATTGCTTGGCATTTATACCTTATTATGACAAGAAATTTATAATGTCAATAGAAGAAGCTGGGAAAATATTGAGTGCATATTTTCAAGTTGTGGATTCTGTTGAACATTTTACAGTAACGGGTGGAGAACCGTTGTTAAATAAGGATTGTGCACAAATTTTGGAAGAGGTGCATAAATATGAAAATCAAATAACTGGTTCGGTAGATTTTGTTACAAACGGAACAATGGAAATCCCGGATGATATCATTTCAGTTCTTGCTAAACATATCGATAAAACAAAAGTTGTATTAAGCAATTATGGTGAGAAACTGTCAAAAAAGATTGACATAATAGAAGAAACATTAAAACAGAATGGTATTCCGTATAGGGTATCCAAGTTTTATGGAGATGACCTGTATTATGATGGCTGGATAGACTTTTCTAATCACGACTTGAAATGGAAAACGATAGAAGAACGAGACCAAAATGCACAGAAATGCGTTCATCGAGTTGGAAAATATTTTGTCATTAATGATGGAGAGCTACACTGCTGCTCTCGGTCTTATTGGAGAATCAGACAGGGAATTATTCCCAAAATCAAAGGTGAATATGTTCCACTTATGGACGATACTATCAGCATTGAAGAAAAAAGGCAGGACTTGATTGAGATGTTCAATAAGAAAAGCAGTACATCCTGTGCATACTGTGTAGGTTTATGCAACGGAGTTCCACGAGTGAAACCGGCACAACAGTTATAAATCAAAAATGGATAGAAGGAGTATAGGCGGATGAAAAGTATATTGGTTACAGGACTATGTACCCTTCATTGGGGAAGATTGCAATATGGGAATATTGGAAATTATTATATTGTAGAACCTTTATTTCGCCAATTACATAAGCATTTTCCGGATTATAAAATTGTTACAACTTTTCAGATGGATGAGCAGTTTATACGAAAAGAAGACATTGAAGTTGTTCCTATGGAACTTTATTATGCATGGAATGAAGATGATGTCCCTAATGCCTATAAGGATGTGGAAGTGGCAGAAAAACGAGCTTATCATATAGAATGTGAATTAACGCCATGGGTAGAATGCCTGCTGAATTGCGAGTATGTAATTAATGTATCTGGAGATATGTGGGGAGACAACGCTGAGCATGTCGGGCATAAACGCTTTCTTGTAGATTGTTTGAAAATGAAAGCTGCTCAGATCCTTCAAAAAAAGACTATATTGTATGCTGTAACGCCTGGTCCCTTTTCTGATAAAAAAGAAAATCAATTAGCAAAAGAAGTATTTAATAAATTTGACTTGGTTGTAATTCGTGAAAAAGTATCCAGAGATAATTTAATTAAGTGGGGATTCTCGATTGAACATGTAGTGTGGGCACCCTGCCCCTCCTTCCTGTTTGAAACCAATAAAGATTACAGATCAAAATGGACCCAAAGCATTGAGGAATCTCATGAACAACAAAGAAAAGTAATTGGAATTACTTTTGGTGGGTTTAATATGCCTTGCGGTCCCTATGATATGTGGCCACGTGTGGAGGAACAATATGAAGTTTATGTAAAACTGGCAGAGTATGTAATGAATGTTTTGAAGGCAGATATTGTTATTTTTTCACATACGAATGGATTTGATCTCCCGCCGCATTTTCATTTGAAATGTGGTAGAGATTACATGATATTAGAGCAGTTTTACCATATTTTATTAAAAAAGAATCCGAAGTATGAGGAGCATATAAAACTGATTAATGAACCGCTACTGCCATGTGATATTAAGAAAGTAATAGGCAGTCTTGATATGCTTATAACAGGAAGAGTCCATGCCTCTGTAGCAGCAACCAGTCAATGCATTCCAACAGTATATGTTGAATATGACAGAAGGGTTATTTACAGTGATAAGATGACAGGATTCTCGGCACAGCTTGGAATGGAAGAATTTGTATGCGAACCTCAAAATTGGGATGGACTGAGAGACAAAGTTACGGAGTGCTTTCGGCATCTTGATGATGTAAAGGCGAGACTGGAAGAAACTGTTCCTGTAATAAAAGAAGAAGCACAATCTGCTTTTGATATGATTAAGGGAATAAAATAATGCAGGGATTAGAGTATGAATGGGTAAAAGGAGTACGGTATCAGAATAGGATAGAGAGTTTTTTGAATGAAATTGATGCGATTATGGTTCCTACTTTGAGTGAAAGGGTTTGTATTTGGGATTATGCCGGAAAACTTGCACGCTTGGCGGAAACATTGTATATAGTTCGTGAGGAATGTGACATAGCATCTTGTTCTGTTTATTGTAACTCAAAGGTTGCTTTTATTTCTTCTATTGCGGTAAAAAGAGGATTCTTGGGACAAGGTATCGGTAGTGTTCTTATGGATGAAGTGAAACGGTATGTAAGGGCAAAAAAATGTGAAAGTATACAGTTGGAAGTATATACCCCAAATACCATAGCTTTAAAATTTTATGCGAAGAATGGATTTAGTGTACTTACAGAGAATGGCGATGTAAAGAGGATGGAATTTTTATTTGAATCAAAAGAGAATTAAAGAAGTAAAATTGCTATCTTGTCGTGATAATACATAAACAAAAGTTGCTATAGGAGACAAAATAAAATGAACTGTACAGAATTAAACTCCAATACTATATATGTCTACATTCAAACATATCAATTAGGAAAAAAATACCTGATAAGAGCACTGGATAGTATTCGAAAACAGACATACCCTAATTTTAGATGTTTAATCTATGATAATTGCTCTGATATGGAAATCAGAAACAGACTTCAGGAGTATGTGAAAGAAGATCCCCGTTTTTCTGTGACATATTTTGATAATACAGAGGGACATATTATAGCGTGGGAGTATGGAATTCCTGAAATTTTGCATCTGGCAGGTGATAAAGGAGGGTTTTATTGCAGAGTAGATGCGGATGATGAATTGGAGCCGAAGTGTTTTGAAAAGACGCTCACTTATATGAAAGAAAATGCGTTGGATATGGCTGCAAGTGGGTCAACTTTTATTGAAGCAGATACAATGAAGGTGAGAGGAATTAGAAAAATACAGGAGAATATTATTTTAGAGGGAGCACTGTTTGAAAAAAATTTTCCACAATATTATCAAATAATGAGGACACATTGGGGAAAATTATATAAAATTGATTTAATTAAAAGAATGAATTTATCTAATTTCAATATTGTACCTTATGGCGGAGATACACTATTTGTTCGAGAAGCAATGCTTAAGTCTTCCAAAGTGGGAATAATGTCGGAACCACTTTATAGATATTATGTTTATCCGGAGGTACGAGCGTATAATGTGAAGAAAGGAAGAGTTAATTCGCCGAAACTTCTATTTGAAAGAGATTTTTCTTTCATTTTGCAGAAATGTGGATATATATCAAGTAGTACGATAGAATGGTTGATAAACGTTTATCTTCAGGAAAATATTGATGTTTTTAATTTGATTGTAAGTGACCAGAATAATAGCAATCAAAAAGTGGAAGATATATATTCTGTAATCTCATCGATACCATGCCGTATGGCAATGAGACTGGGAGCCAGGGGAAAGTATACATATTTATGCGATTGGTTACTTCATCAGAATATATTGGAAGATGAACAGATATTTAATAAATGTTGTGAAATTTTTGGAATTATATGTGCAGTTCCAGATAAAATTCCGAATGGCGGAAATGCGGATTATTTTAGATTCCTGATTAAACTGTATGATTTCTGGGATGACTATGACAGTAAAAAAGTTGTAGAAAAGAATATTATTAGCTGTGCCCGAAACAGTCTTCTTCTACAGAATTGTGATTCCTATTACTGTAAATTCAATGCGGATATTGTTGAAATATTGTTGAGAGAGAATTACAAAGCAGCATATCAAAAGATAAAAGAAGCAATACAGAAAGCAAACTATTTTGAAAAACAGTTTATTCAACAGAACGTAGAAATTGGGCAAAATGTTGCAGCCATTTTACAGGACGAAGCGGAATTTGTTTATATGAATAAGAAAAAGATTGAACTGCTAATGGAAGATAATTTGCCAGAGGCATTGGCGGAAGTAAATGAATGGATGAAAATACTGCCGGAGGATGAAGATTTTATAGAATTGAAACAAAAGGTCACAGAAAGGATACAGACCCGGTAGTATAAACGAAAGCACTTGCCAAAGTTATTTTTATAGATCGACCGTAATTTACTTTGGCAATTGAGTAGGTTGATTTTTTGCTTGATTTTTTTCAAAAAGGGGTTAAGTTTTCAAAAACCTCTCCGATATACTTAACAAGTAAAGCAAATAAAACAATTGCTTACCTAACCATTCTTCTGAATTAAAGGTTTCGCACGCTGGAGATGAAGAAGACAATGGCGATGAAAGTGACAGGATGTGCGAACTTGAAGCCGACATTGCCAAAGCAAATAACGGAGCGCAGGGAAGCGCTCGTCAATTCAAGGAGGAATATATTATGGTAGTACAACACAATCTTACCGCTATGAACTCTAACAGAATGTTAGGTTTGACTCAGAGCTCTCAGGCAAAATCAACTGAGAAGCTGTCTTCCGGTTATAAGATCAACCGTGCAGCAGATGATGCAGCAGGATTATCCATCAGTGAAAAAATGAGAAAGCAGATCAGAGGACTGACACAGGCTTCCGCTAACGCAGAAGACGGTATCTCCACTGTACAGACCGCTGAAGGTGCACTGAACGAAGTTCAGGACATGTTGCAGAGAATGAACGAGCTGGCTGTTAAGGCTTCCAACGGAACCAATTCCGAGAACGATAGAACTTACATCCAGAACGAAATCGATCAGCTGACCACTGAAATTGATCGTGTTGCTGAGACAACCAAGTTCAACGAGACCTACTTGTTAAAGGGTGACAAGGATGCAGTTAAGGGTTACAGCTACACTTATGGCACCGAGACTGCTGCAGCAGCAACATTTGCTACCGGAAAAGATGTTACTGCAACGGGTGCTAACACAAATGCTCAGCTTAAGGTTGCAACAGCTACAGCAAATAACGCAGAGGAAGCTGCAGCTCAGAATGACTTACTGAAAGCTTTACAGAAGAGCGGTGCTAGACTTACCATTGCAGCAGGTGTTGATGGAAGCAAAACTGCTAATATTGCTATTTCCGTTGATGGATATGATGTATCTTCCACCGGTAAAGTAACGAAGAATGGTGTTGATACTGGTGTTACCTTAACTGTTAAAGATGGAACAGGAAAAACCAATGCAACGGGAACTGTTGCACTTTCTGATACTGTAACCTTGGATTCCAAGGCAGTTAATAGTGCTGCAAAGTCCGATAAGGCAGTATATTATGACAAAGATGGTAATAAGATTTCTGAAAATACCTTGAGCAATTACTTCACTAGCACGACTAATAATGGCAATATTACTACTACACAGCTGAAAGATAAGATTTTATATGATGCTTTTGGAAACACTGCATCATCTGCTGTTTCCAGTAAAACCGTTAATACTACACAGGATCAGATGGGTAGCTTGAAGCTGTCTCTGCATGTAGGTGCTGACGCTACTTCTAACAACAAGATTGAACTGAATCTGGATGCTATGTCTGCTAAGGGACTTGGCGTTAATGGCTTAAGAGTAGATGGAGCTACTTCTACCAATGCTGATAACGCTATCGAGACCATCAAGGAAGCTATCCAGAAGGTATCTACTCAGAGATCTGCACTCGGTGCAGTTCAGAACAGACTTGAGCATACCATCAGCAACCTGGATAACGTTGTAGAGAACACCACAAGTGCAGAATCTGCTATCCGCGATACAGATATGGCTACTGAGATGGTTAAGTACTCCAACAACAATATCCTGTCTCAGGCAGGTCAGGCAATGTTGGCTCAGGCTAACCAGTCTAACCAGGGCGTACTGTCTCTGTTACAGTAAGTAATCAGTTAGAGCATCTAACATAGCAATAAGAGAAGGGCTCGGCTTTACGGCCGGGTCCTTTTTCTCTTTGTATAGCGGAAAGGATTCCATACATGAACAAAAATCATATTTTATTATCAATTTCTATGCTGATTTCAGGAAGGGATGAGATGGAGAAATGTCTGAACTCACTTCTCTATTTTAAAAATGCATTTCCTACAGAAATCATACTGGTAGATACAGGATGTAATGCTGAGCAACGTGCACTGGCAGAAAAGTATGCAGATAAAATAATTGATTTTATCTGGTGTAATGATTTTGCTGCCGCTCGCAATGCCGGCTTGAAAGAAGCATGTGGAGAATGGTTCATGTATCTGGATGACGATGAATGGTTTGAAAATCCGCAGGAGATTATTCGATTTTTTATTACGGCAGAATATAAAAAGTATAATTCGGCATCGTATGTTGTAAGAAATTATATGAATATGGAAGGAACCTTGTATACAGATTCCTATCCATCAAGGATGGTAAAATTGAATTCCAAAATTCATTTTACAGGCAGAGTCCATGAGTACTTAACTCCTTTTGAAGAGCCCAGAAAGGAATTTAATGATTATGTACATCATTACGGATATGTGTATCAAACAGAACAGGAACATATAAAACATGCATGGAGAAACATTAAGCTATTATTAGAAGTTAAGAAAGAGAATCCGGGGCAGCCAAGATGGATATTTCAGTTGGCACAGGAATATTTTTCTGTCCACAATTACGAAAAAGTAGTAGAAACCTGTATTGCAGGGTTAGAGGAATGGAAAAAATATAGAAATCAATTAACATATATGCCTGTTCATATCGGAACTTTATATGGCTATATTTTACTTTCATTAGAATGGATGGGAAGATATACAGAAGAAGAGGAGTGGCTGAAGAAGGCATTTGCGGAACCATTAAATAAATTAGATGCAATGGAAGTATGTCTTGTCTTTTATGACATGATAGGAGCCAGAACATATGGCTATCTTAATGAGGATGAGCGATGTCTTTCTTATTTTCAGAAATATATTGGTAGTCAGAAAAAAGTAAAAAATGATAGATCTGCTATGGAAACTAAGACAGCAGGAATCATCACTGAAGTGTCCAATGAGTTACTACTGGCAGAAACGTTTATGGTTTGTATACCAGCATTGGTCAGATGTGAAAAAATAGACATTATAAAGCAAACGATAGAAAACATTGAATGGAATAAAAGAAGTATTTTTCTGGATGAGGATAAATTGAAAAAAATATTGGATGCATGTTGTAGGATGCAATATTGTTCATTTTATGTGGATCTGATACAGAAATTAGTAGGTGAGGATGAAAATATCCAACAGTTATATACTGTTGTAAACAGATTGCAAAAGGAGTTTGCAGAACAGGGGGATGCGGAAAAATTACAGAATTTGCATCATATTATTGGAAGTTTGTCGAACCAGCACTTTTGCATAACGATAGCAAAGATCCTATGGAAAAGCGAAGAAAATGAGGAGACTTTAGACAAATATTATGAAGAATTAATTTCGAAGTATCCGGATGCTATATTTGAGATAGACAATAATGTCTGGAAAATTGCTGTGGAGAAGAAAATAAAAGTAGCTTCTGCAATGAACTATGTGGATTATCGTGTATGGCGTAGAGCGTTAAAACGCATGGAATGCTGGGCATCTGCGAAAACATGGAATACGTGGAAACAGAGGCTTTCTGAATGGATGGAAGCAGACGATATCCGTTACAAACTTTTTGATATGCGGTATACAGAGTTCAGTCTGGCAGAAGAGATAAAGAACTTTATGGAGACGGCTGGATTAGAGGAGGAACTTTGGGCATATGCAGAAAGCGTAATTAGTTTTTACAAACCTTATTACAAAGAAGAGGTTTTGGAAGAGAATTCTGTTGGCTTGCCAGATGAATTGCAGTTGGCGCTGGAATTGAAAAAACAGCAAGAATATTACGAGTCTGGAGACGACCGAAAAGCATTGGAAAACATGAAGAATTGTCTTGGTATTTATCCGAAGCTTGAAAAAGTAATACTGACTTATGCGGAAATGGTGCGCAACAGAATGCAGCAGCAGATAACAGAAGCAAAGGAAGCGCAAAAAGAATTACAACAAATGATCATCTCATTGAAAAATATTGCAAAGCAGAAACTGGAGAGTGGAGAAACCGTTGCTGCGAAAGCCATATTAAGTCAGGTACAACAGTATGCACCTGACGATGATGAAATCAAAACTTTGCTACATAATCTGGAAGAGGAAGTACAATAATCTATTGAGAAAAGGTCGGTGATTTATAATCCCGGCTTTTTCTTGTCTCAAAATTTGTCAGAAAAAATAAAAAAGAAACGAGCAACATTTTCCAGCCCTAAGCCTTACTCAGTAACAAAATGTGATAAGAGCTATGGTAGATACAAGAAAATCAGTGAATGCAGCACCAAATAAAAAGTAATTGCAAAACATAAGAGTCATGTTAAATTTTATTCAGAAGAATTTTATTAAAATCAATTTGAACAAAAATGATTCTAACAAAGATGGAGATGGCTCTTATGTTTATAGGCAGAGAAAGAGAACTGGCATCGTTAAAGGAATTCTATGAAAAAGATGGACAAGAAGACTATTTTTTATACAGCCACAAAAGTCGGAAAAAATAGAAATCTGGAACTGTTTTCAAAGCAGGTAGTTGATCTGCTTATGCCGGGAGTGGAGAGCATCAGCTTTCACACTACGGAGGCTGTTTTTGATTTTATTGATAAAAATATCGGAGACAGGAAGCTTGTGCTTGTTATAGAAGAGCTGCCATATTGGGCGGAGTCGTTGCCTTGTCTGATATAGACAAAAGGGCTGTGATAGGGGAAGTGTTATTACTGCTTACACTGGATTCAAAAATATTGTTGACAGTAGTTCGGCTGACCGATATATTAATAAATAGGAGGGAAGCAGATGATAATTAATGCTTTACTTGAAAAAGAAAAAATGTCGAGGTATCGTTTAAGCAAGGAAAGCGGAGTTGCAATGACAACAATTACTGATATCTGTAGTGGAAAAGCAGACCTTGATAAATGCACGGCAGGAACTCTGCATAAAATCGCCAGGGTGCTTAATGTAACGGTAGACTCAATATTGGAAAATAATAGTGCAGATAATGTAGAATATAGATGTTCGTTTGAAACGTTTAAGAGTAATACCTGTCATCATGTAAAGGATATGGGCGATATAGATTTTATTATCGAAACACTTGAGAAGGATGAAGTAAGAAAGCTTTATGAGCGCAGATGGTGTAGAGAAGCTATGTATCTGCTAGCTATGATTGATTATTTGTCCAGGATAAATGATGTACCTCTTTGCACAAATTATAATGATATCCGTTCCCGGAAGCTTGAAAAACTATATTTTTCTGCAGGCATTGAAGTGGCATATGCAGCGACGGGAGACGAACGTATAAAAGAAAGGGCACTTGCAAATGCAATCCCGGAATTTATGCGATTCAATATTGTAGAAAGTGAGGTGCGAAATGTCTGCTGATAAGCCTTTTACAAAAGAAAATCTGGACGGCTATCTGAGGGAATTGGCAAAAGAATTTCGTAAAAAGAATGGCAATAAAATGTCGGCGTGAAACCATTCAGAAGGCGATAGTAGATTTATACGGTTCCTATGACAAAATACCGGAAGATTCCAGAGTCTTTATCGAAGCTGTTTATAACAAAGAGGACTTGCATGATTTCTATGGGCAGTGCAGAGAGATTGAGCAGGAAAATAAGGATACTTTAGTGGAATTTCAAGAAGATTATCCAGGGGTGCTTAATGGTGATAATCTTGCGGATGTCCTGAAAGCAGCAAGAGCAAAGAAGCGCAAGAATGAGAAGTGCAAGAAATAATTTTTCCCTTGCATCTCCCCCACAAATAGTATAAAATAAACCCAGTGTTGCAAACAAAATATTACAATAAAACGCACAACGGGGTGCATGCCGGGAGGCATGCGCCCTTTTTTGCGTCAGCATTTATTTTTGTGTACAGTGGATGTAGTGTGCCAAGGTTTCTAAGTGTTTACGCCGCAGGATTGATATCCGCCGTCGGCACCTTTGTCGGCTCCGCTGTTTTCCCATCCGTTTCCGGTGAAGTGGCCGCTGAATTCTCCGGGGAAGCTGCCGGGGTGGAGGCTGCTTCCGGCGTGGCACTGGGCTTTGCTTTTTCCAGTGAAGCCTTAACAGCCTCCAGCAGCACCAGGGAAGTATATCTGGTCTCCGCAGAATACGTTACCTGACTCAGATCCTGCGTCTCGCAGATCTGCTCACTCAGGGAATCCATGGTGGGCTCCAGCAGTGGATACATGGTGGTCAGGGTCTCATCGGGATCTGCCAGGCTTAAAGATGTGATGGCGTGGTCGTTTACGATGACCTCTACATTCACGGTCTCGCTGCCGAGGATCAGCTCCGTGGTGTAGATCCCCGGGATATATGTATTGGCAGTACCGACAGGCCCGGAAGCATTATCCAGAACAGCATCGGTATCGGCAACGGCCCCGGTGGAGACATCCTCCGTCTGTGCGGATTGCGGGATACGTCCGAGATCCGCCACATTGTCCGGCATAACGGTCTCGGCAGTACTGTCAGGGGAATCCGGTGCCCCGGAGGTATCCGCAGCTTTTCCGGGCAGCAATAACATTAACAGTAATATGACGAACAGCACTCCCAGCGCAGCGAAGATTCCGGTATACAGCAGCTCTTTTCTGCGAAGGACAACGATCTTTGTATTTGCACTCATTCTTAAGTCTCCTTGGAATGATGGGATGATCTTTATAAATAGTATGCGGAGGCCGGTACTCATAGTACAGCAAATAAGGAGAACTTCACATTGACAAGACAAAACAGGCATTGCTATAGTTAAGACAAGTATTTTTCACGGATGCGTCCGCCCCGTGGAAAAGGAGCAGACAGGCGGCGCAGAAACGAGGGTAACGATGAATAATTATACCAAGGAAGACATCATCCGTCTTGTGGAAGAAGAGGATGTGGAATTTATCCGTCTGCAGTTCACGGATCTGTTCGGCAATCTGAAAAATATTGCGGTGACAGCCAGCCAGCTGGACCGCGTATTGAGCAATAAATGTATGTTTGACGGTTCGGCTATTGACGGTTTTGCACGGATTGAAGAATCCGACATGTATCTGTATCCGGATCTGTCGACACTGGAGATTTTCCCCTGGAGACCCCAGCAGGGCAAAGTGGCCCGTATGATCTGCGATGTATATCGTCCCAACGGACAGCCTTTCGAGGGAGATCCTCGTTATGTGTTAAAGCGTGCGGTGCAGCAGGCAGAGGACATGGGATATACTTTTGAGGTAGGCCCCGAGTGTGAATTTTTCTTATTTAATACGGACGAAAATACCCTGCCTACCACCAACACCCATGAGCAGGCAGGGTATTTCGACATCGGTCCCCTGGATTTCGGCGAAAATGCCCGTCGTGACATTGTCATGAATCTGGAGGATATGGGATTTGTCATCGAGGCTTCCCATCACGAGATGGCTCCGGCCCAGCATGAGATTGATTTCAGATACGATGAGGCATTAAATACCGCAGACAACATCATGACCTTCAAGATGGCCGTACGCACCATTGCGAGACGTCATGGATTGCACGCTACTTTTATGCCGAAGCCCAAGTTCGGTGTCAACGGTTCCGGCATGCACATCAATATGTCCTTGCAGAAGGATGGAAAAAACATTTTCCAGGATGCTTCCGATCCCAATGGTCTGAGCGAAGAGGCTTACTATTTCATCGGCGGTATCATGAGACATATCAAAGGAATGGCAGCCATTACGAATCCGCTGGTGAATTCTTACAAGCGTCTGGTACCCGGTTTCGAGGCACCGGTCTACATTGCATGGAGCACGACAAACCGCAGCCCCTTAATCCGTATTCCGGCTGCTGCAGACGGAGAGGGCACCCGTATCGAGCTGCGTAGTCCCGATTCTGCAGCGAACCCTTATCTGACACTGGCAGTCTGCCTGAGTGCAGGATTAGAGGGCATCCGGGAGAAAATAGAGCCGCCTCAGAGCATCAATGCCAATATTTTTGCCCTGTCAGAAAAAGAGCGTGAGGAATTGCATATCGATCAGCTGCCCGGCACACTTCTGGAGGCAGTGGAGGAACTGGAGAAGGATACTTTCATTCAGAAAGTGCTTGGAGATCATATTGCCGGAAAATACATCGATGCCAAGCGGAAAGAGTGGCATGAGTACCGTTCTCAGGTATCCGAGTGGGAGATTCAGGAGTATCTGTATAAGTATTAAAAGAGTCCTTTCTTTTGTAGGATGATATAAAAAACACAGAAGAAAGGAGGTGGGCCGATGACGAACATTATTGTCGTACTGCCGAAGCTGGAGGAAGCCAAAGGCGTCAAGAATATTCTGGTGCGCAGTGGCTTTCAGGTCACGGGTATCTGTACCACAGGCACTCAGGCTATCAGTCAGGCGGACGGTCTGAACGACGGTATTGTGATCTGCAGCTACAAGCTGGCGGACATGATATACACAGAACTACATGAAGATCTGCCGGAAGGTTTCGAGATGCTGCTGATGGCATCCCAGAATCTGATCAGTGAATGCTATGGCAATGGCATTGTATGTCTTTCCATGCCGTTAAAGGTACAGGACCTGATCAATACCGTGAACCTGATGGTGGAAGGTGTGGAACGCCGCAGAAGAAAACGCCGTATGCAGCCGAAAGTGCGGAATGCAGCGGATGAAAAAGCAATCAAGGATGCCAAGGAATTACTGATGGCACGAAATCATATGACGGAAGAAGAAGCCCACCGCTACCTTCAGAAGACCAGTATGGACAGTGGTACCAATCTGGTGGAGACGGCACAGATGGTATTGTCCATGATGACGGAGTAAGCAGGACGGCCCGGAAATGCTTACAGGGATCCGGGCGTTACAGACAGGATATGTGAAAGAGAACAACAGGAGGAACAGCAATCCATGAAATTTACAAAAATGCAGGGCTGCGGCAACGATTATGTATATGTCAACGGCTTTACGGAGAAGCTTTCACCGGAAGAGAAGCCGGAGATCGTAAGAAGCTTAAGTGACAGACATTTCGGAATCGGCGGCGACGGTGTGATCTTTATCAATCCGGCGGAAGAAGCGGATTTTGAGATGGAAATGTACAATGCGGACGGCAGCCGTTCGGAGATGTGCGGCAACGGCATCCGCTGCGTGGCAAAATATGTCTACGACAAGGGACTGACGGACAAGAAGGACATTACCATCGTCAGCGCCGGAAAAATAAAATATCTGAAACTCACCGTGGAGGGAAAGACCGCCACGGACAGAGGACAGGTGACGCTGGTACAGGTGAACATGGGAAATCCCATCCTTGCTCCGGCAGAGGTGCCGGTAACAGTGGAAGCCACACAGGAGACGGCAGACGGACCGGCGGTAGTGAATGCTCCCATCATGGTAGACGACACGGAATACCACATGACATGTGTATCCATGGGCAATCCCCATGCCATCGTATTTATGGAAGGGGTAAAGGATCTTGACATTGAGAAGATCGGCCCGAAGTTTGAGCATCATACCTGTTTTCCTAACCGGACCAATACCGAATTCGTAGAGATTCTGGATCGGAAAAATGTGTTTATGCGCGTCTGGGAGAGAGGCACCGGGGAGACCCTTGCCTGTGGTACCGGATGTTGCGCCACGGCGGTGGCTTGTGTACTAAATGGTTTGACGGACGAGGAAATAACTGTTAAACTATTAGGCGGTGAACTGCACATCAAATGGGACCGCAAGGAGAATCTGGTCTACATGACCGGTCCTGCGAAGATCGTATTTGAAGGTGAAGTGGACCCGTACTCCATCTGATAGAATAAACTCCTCCATAGAAACACGGCGTGGCTGCTTGCAGACAAAGACATGTTTCTATGAGAGGAGTAAACGAACATAAGTAAGTAGGGTGATCAGCCCGGATTACGAATGTTCGTTGCAATTTTGAGAGCACGTAGTGCGGAAAAATTGCTTATTTACGACAGCAAGGTGACAGCAATACTGCACCAGGGATAATAGAGAGGAGAACGTACTATGTTTAAAGTAAACGACAACTATTTAAAACTTCCCGGAAGCTATTTATTTTCCACCATCGGCAAAAAGGTAAGTGCGTATTCCGCAGCACACCCGGACAAGAAGATCATCCGTCTGGGCATCGGTGACGTGACACAGCCTTTGGCGCCTGCTATCATTGATGCGCTGCACGGTGCAGTGGATGAGATGGGAAAAGCGGAGACTTTTCATGGTTACGCTCCCGACCTTGGTTATGAATTCCTGCGCAATGCCATTGCAGAGAATGATTATAAGGCAAGAGGCTGTGACATTGCACCGGACGAGATCTTTGTATCGGACGGAGCAAAATGTGACTGTGGCAATATTCAGGAGATCTTCAGTCTGGACAACAAGATTGCAGTATGTGACCCCGTTTACCCCGTATACGTAGATTCTAATGTTATGGCGGGCAGAACCGGCACTTACGATCCGAAGTCCGAGACCTGGAGTGATGTGATCTATATGCCCTGTCTGGCAGAGAACGGTTTTGCACCGGAGCTGCCGAAGGAGACCCCGGATCTGATCTATCTGTGCTTCCCCAATAATCCTACCGGTGCTGCCATTACCAAGGCGCAGCTGCAGGAGTGGGTGGACTATGCCAATAAGGCAGGCGCTGTCATTCTCTATGATGCGGCATACGAAGCATATATTTCCGAACCGGATGTGCCTCACAGTATCTATGAATGTGAAGGAGCCAGAACCTGTGCCATCGAGTTCCGTTCCTTCTCCAAGAATGCCGGCTTTACCGGAGTGCGTCTGGGCTTTACCGTGATCCCCAAGGATTTAAAGAGCAGGGATGTGAGCCTCCATGCACTGTGGGCAAGAAGACACGGCACCAAATACAATGGAGCACCCTATATCGTACAGCGCGCCGGTGAGGCAGTATACTCTGCAGCAGGCAAGGCACAGCTGAAGGAGCAGGTTGCTTATTACATGAACAACGCACAGTATATCCTGAAGGGCTTGCAGGAAGCGGGCTTCACGGTATCCGGCGGTGTGAACGCTCCTTATATCTGGCTGAAAGCGCCTAACGGCATGACCAGCTGGGAGTTCTTCGATTACCTTCTGGAGAATGTCAACGTGGTGGGTACGCCCGGATCCGGTTTCGGACCCAGCGGAGAGCATTATTTCCGTCTGACGGCTTTCGGAAGCTATGAGAATACCGTGGAGGCAGTGGATCGTCTGAAAAAGATTCAGTTATAGGCAGCCGTTCTTTGCCATAAGAGGAATGGAGCAGATATATGCAGGAAAAGCAGAAAAAAGCAATCCGGTGGATCAGCCCGGTACTGATCGCATTGACAGCACTGATCGTGTGGCGCGTCAACTATGAGATCGAATTTATGATGGATGATGAGTGGTATTCGACGGTATTGTATGCGGATACACCGATCCGGAATCTCAGTGACATTATCCATGCCCAGATCTGGCATTATTTTAACTGGGGCGGCAGAAGCATGGCGCATGCACTGCTGCAGCTGATCCTGCTGGCCGGAGAACACTGGGCGGATATCCTGAATACAGGAATGACACTGCTGTTGGGATGGCTGGCCTGCATGATAGCAGACAGACGTAAGCTCCCGTACTGGTTTGCAGCGTTGGGGATGATCCTGGGGCTGAATGCCAACTGGAAAATGAGTATGTTCTGGGAAGCCGGAGCAGCGAATTATCTGTATATGGCGGGTTTTCTGCTGGCATTTTTGTTCTGTTACCTGAAATATGAGGAAAAAAATCTTCCCGGCATCGTCATTTGGATCCTTCCACTGGGACTGATCGCAGGCTGGAGCAATGAGAATATGGGGCCTGCGGTATGGCTCCTGAGTCTTCTGGTGATCCTGTTAAGACACAGAGAGCACAAAAAAGCTCCGGTGTGGATGTATCTGGGAAACATCAGCTGCCTGGCGGGAACCATTCTGATGATCACTGCACCGGGCAATTTTGTCCGCAGCGGGGAGACGGGGGAAGAAGCCTACAGCCTGCTGTGGAGAATGTATCTGCGCTGCTACGCAGAAGCGAAGGGAGTTATGGAGTATCTGTTCCCTGCCCTGCTGCTTACGGTATTTGCACTGATCGTCTGCAAAGGCATTCTGAAAGAAAACCTGGGCAGAAATACAGTGCTGTTATTGCTGGGGGCACTGTTGTCCTGGGGTGCCATGATCCTGTCCCCACACTATCCGGACCGGGCGGCTTTCGGAACGATGGTTTTGTTGATTTGTGCGATTTTATCCATGGCAGGGAAAATCGCAGACAGGCAGAAAGAAAATGTCTGGATGTTCTATGGCTGTGCCGTGCTGATATGGCTGCGGGGGATGTATTTTCTGGTGGAATATCTGGGATTATGCTGGGGCTGGATCAAATAAGTGAATAAATGTCCATTATAAAAGACCTCACAGTCGGCAGATGCGCCGGCAGTGAGGTCTTTTATGAGTGTACACATTATTTTCTGGCATACCGGCTCCGGTACTGGCGCGGTGTCATGCCGGTCTTTTTACGGAAGATCTGCGAGAAATAAGACTGCGAAGAAAAGCCGACGCTGGTGGCTACCTGAGCTACCGACAGATTGGAGGATACCAGAAGCCCCTTGCAGGCTTCCAGCCTCCGGTCTGTCAGGTAATTGATCGGAGACTGTCCGACACATTCGGTAAAGGAGTGTGCCAGATAGAATTTGTTGATATGTGTGATCTCCGCCAGGGAATCCAGTGTAATGTTCTGGGAATAGTTGGAATCGATATAACGCTTCGCCAGAGCACATTCCTTGGACAACTGGAAGGAGGAGTCAGAGATGACGGACAGATTCTGCTTCCGGGAAATATATACCAGAAGCACTTGGAGCAGTCCGTGGCACACCTGTTCAAAGCCGGGAAGCTTGTCGCGGAATTCCTGCATCATCAGCTGGGCAAAGTTGATGAACTGTTTTTTGTCAGAGCCGTAGCTATAGAAGCTGTATCCCTTCGGATTGTCCTGCCCTGCACCGGAAAAAGAAAATGCAAGTCCGTCCACACCGAATACGATATATTCCATGGGATCGTTGGGAAGTGTTTTTTCCGTGTGCTCTACATAGGGATTGATGATGACCAGATCATCCGTCTTCACAGGCACCTTTTCGTTCTCTATATAGAAGGCTCCCTCACCCCGCAGGACATAGAACAGTTCTGAAAAGTGGTGGGTATGCGGAAGGGACTGCCAGTCACCTTCGTATTTGGAGATGGAGATATAACGAAGCTGAAAATGTTCCGGGGAACTGTTTGCCGATCCGATATTGATAAATTCATTACTCATAAATAGATACCTTCTTTATCTTATTTTATTGTGCACTTTTTCAAAGTCACAGTATTTTTTATAATGAATATATAAAAAGAACAATATTTTACAAAAACATTCGTAAAAAAGACGAAAAAATAAAAATCTGTATGATTGGGATAAGCATATTATACATGATCATTTCAAAAAATCCACTATTTTAGTAACAAAATAGCAATAAACATAATAAAACAAGCAACAAAGAAATTGATATCAGGTACGGAAGCCGATATACTTTAATCATCAGCTGCAAGATAGTACAAAAGCGATGGGGAGGAAAACATGCGATGACAGGAAGACTGACGCTGCCGACCGATGCAGACATCATTGACGAAACAATACGGTTAAAAAATCTTTTGGGCGCAGATGCTTTGAGAGACTGTGACGGAACCGAAATGCCGGAAGCACTTTTGTCAGAGCCGGTGAAGAAATATGCAACTTATTATACCACGCGAAAGGATAATGCGTGGGCAATGAAGCATCCGGAGGAGATCCAGCAGGAATACCTGATCAGCAACCGCATCACCGCCAGAGGGGAAACACTCCGCATCCGACTGATGGAAGGCTTCCATACGGAGCAGCTTAAGGTCAATACGCTGGACGATCCGAAGCGTTGGTGGGAAGTGATCGACAGAACGACCGGTGAAGTGGTGCCGACGGATGCATGGGAATTTGATGAGGCATCCGGTGAAGTGGAGATCCGTACGATCCCCTATCATGAGTATACGGTAAGCTTTCTGGCATTTTTGATCTGGGATCCGGTACACATGTACAATTTCATCACGAATGACTGGAAGGATACACCGCATCAGCTCACTTACGATGTGAGACAGCCCAAGACCAAACAGTATGTCAAAGACAAGCTGAGAAAATGGTGTGAAGACAATCCTCATATCGATGTGGTCCGCTTCACTACCTTTTTCCATCAGTTTACACTGACCTTCGATGACAAGAAGCGGGAAAAATTTGTAGAGTGGTTTGGATACAGCGCAAGTGTGAGCCCCTATATCCTGGAACAGTTTGAAAAATGGGCAGGTTACAAATTCCGCCCGGAGTACATTGTGGATCAGGGATATCACAACAGCATGTTCCGCGTTCCCAGCAAACAGTTCCTGGATTTCATAGAGTTCCAGCAGATCGAGGTATGTGCGCTGGCGAAGGAGCTGGTAGACATTGTACATTCTTATGGCAAGGAAGCGATGATGTTCCTCGGAGATCATTGGATCGGAACAGAGCCCTACGGTAAATATTTCGCAGGCATCGGACTGGATGCAGTGGTAGGCTCTGTCGGAAGCGGTGTGACACTCCGCATGATCTCTGATATCAAGGGAGTGGATTATACCGAAGGACGGCTGTTACCTTACTTTTTCCCGGATGTGTTCTGCGAGGGTGGTGACCCGATCGGAGAGGCAAGGGATAACTGGAGAAAAGCAAGGCGTGCATTACTCAGGTCTCCCCTGGACAGGATTGGATATGGCGGCTATCTGAAGCTGGCAAGTAATTGGCCCGGTTTCATTGATGAAATACAAAATGTAGTAACGCAGTTTCGGGAGATCCATGAAAATATGCAGGGGACAGCTTCCTATGTGGCACCTTTCAAGGTGGCGATCCTGAACTGCTGGGGCAGTCAGAGAAGGTGGATGTCCAATCAGGTACATCATGCGATCTGGCACAGGGAAACTTATTCCGCAGAGGGAGTACTGGAATGCTTAAGCGGAATGCCTTTTGAGGTCGAGTTCATTTCCTTTGATGATGTCAGGAACGGCATCCCTGAGGAAATCAAGGTCATCATTAATGTCGGGGATGCGTACACAGCATTCAGCGGCGCGGAGAACTGGATCGACGAAAAGGTCCTGACCAATATCAGACGCTTTGTGGATCAGGGAGGTGGCTTCATCGGTGTGGGTGAGCCTACCGCTTATCAGTATCAGGGAAGATATTTCCAATTGTCCGATGTGCTCGGTGTAGACCGCGAGATGTGCTTCTCTCTCAGTACGGACAAATATAATGAGAAAAATGACGATCACTTTATCTTAGAGGATATTGAAGGAGCCTTGGATTTCGGCGAGGGCACCAGCCGCGTCTATGCGCAGGGCGGACATTATCAGATCCTTGCGATGGATGGGGAATACAGCCAGCTGGTAGTCAATGAATATGGCAGAGGACACAGCGTATATTTTGCAGGTCTTCCGTATTCTCCCCAGAACTGCAGACTTCTGCTTCGGGCAATTTATTATGCAGCCGGCATGGAGCAGGAGATGAAACGTTACTATGTAACGAATGTGGATACCGAAGTAACGGTATTCCAGAAGACCGGCAAGATCGCAGTGATCAACAACTCTGCACAGGCACAGCACACAGAGCTGTATATCAAAGGAAAATGTGCGTATGTGCTGGATCTGAAGCCCGGCGAAATGCGTTGGGTGGACGATATGGAAGACAGGTAACTTATGGAAGGCAAAAGGCGTTTCATATTTTATAAGGTAGTACTTTACAAGTATAAGGAGGTTATTTAAGATGAAAAAGAAAGTATTAAGCGTGCTCTTAGTAGCGGCAATGGCTATGTCCATGCTGACCGGATGTGGCAGCAAGCCTGCCGGAAATGATGCGCAGAGCGTAGCATCCAGCGAGGCATCCAAGGAAACAGAGGCAGCAGCAGAAACACCTGCTTCCGCAGAAGACGAGACACTGACTGTATGGTGTTGGGACCCTAACTTCAATGTCTATGCAATGAAGCAGGCAGAGAAGGCATACCAGGTGGATCATCCTAACTTCAAGTTAGACATTCAGGAGAAGGTATATAGCGATATCGAGACTGCTCTGATCACAGCAGCTGAAGCCGGTGATTACAGCACTTTACCTGATATCTTCCTGATGCAGGATTATTCCTTCCACAAAAATGCAACCAATTATCCCGGAATCTTCACAGCACTGGATGACTGCGGAATTGATTTCTCCCAGTTTTCCATGGGTAAGCTGGCTGACTCCACTGTAGATGGAACACATTATGGTATTCCTTTTGATAATGGTGCTACCATCATGGCGATCCGTTCCGATATGGTAGAAGCAGCAGGCCTTAAGGTAGAAGATTTCAAGGATACCACATGGTCTGAGTTCATGGAGCTGGCTAAGAAGGTAATGGCTGCGAACGATGTTCCTATGCTGACCTGCTCCGGTGGTTCTGAGATCGTGATCGAGATGTTACAGTCTGCAGGCGCTTCTCCTATGGTAGATGGCGAAGTATCCCTGGTAGACAACAAAGCACTGAAGAAAGCGATCGAGACCTACAAGCAGCTGATCGATGAAGGAATCATGGCAGATTATACCGACTGGGATCAGTATATCGCTTCCATGAACAAGGGTACTGCTGCAGGCGTTATCCAGGGCTGCTGGATCATGTCCTCCATTCAGGCAGCAGAGGATCAGGCAGGTAAATGGGCAATCGTGAATATGCCTAAGTTAGATGATGTAGAAGGCGCAACCAACTACGCTAACTGCGGTGGTGCAAGCTGGGCAGTATCTTCTAACTGCAAAAATACCGATCTGGCATTTGATTTCCTGAACGCTACCTTTGGTGCGGATGTAGATTTATACGATGATCTGCTGGTAAATGCAGGAGCGATCGCAAGTTACCTGCCCGCAGCACAGTCTGAGACCTATAATGATGGCAATGAGTTCTACGGTGGTCAGGCAGTGTACAAGGATATCGTAGAGTTCGCCGGACGTGTTCCCGGAATTGACTACGGTGCATACTACTCTGATATCAGAAGTGCACTGACAGATGCGATCACCAACGTTGTACAGAAGAACGCTGATATCGATACAGAGATCAAAAACGCTCAGGATACCGTAGAGTTTAATATCGCCGAATAATCACCAGAGTATGGAAACTGGATAGTACCGGGGGTGCAGCAGTGCGTTCCCGGTACTGTTGTAGGAGAGAAACATGGAAAAGAAGAAAGCAAAATTAAGTTTGGAAAAAAAGCATAATCTGACCGGATGGGCATTCCTGCTTCCGGCATCGATTTTAATATTTGTATTTTGTTTCTATCCGATGTCACAGGCCATCCTTCTTTCTTTCCGGAAGACAGGAGGAGTCTTTAATGGTGTAGCGAATTATGCCAGGATCTTCAAGGATAAAACCTTCCAGCAATGCTTGTTCAATACCTTCTTTTATTTTGTGATTCAGGTACCGATCATGCTTGTGCTCGCACTGATGCTGGCGCAGCTGCTGAATAATCCTAAGATAAAAGGGAAAGGTATTTTCCGCACTTTGATCTTTCTTCCGTGTGCAACGTCACTGGTATCTTATTCCATGATATTTAAGTCATTGTTTGCTCCGGATGGAGTGGTCAACAGAGTGCTGATGGCCATCGGACTGTCTTCTGTGGACTGGTTCCAGAGTACATGGCCGGCGCGCTGGGTCATCGTGATCGCACTGATCTGGAGATGGACCGGATATAATATGGTATTCTATCTGGCAGGATTACAGAATATCGATTATTCTGTATATGAGGCAAGCTACATCGACGGAGCGACACCGTTCCAGCAGTTTATGAAGATCACGATACCGTTGTTAAAGCCGACCATTCTGATGACGGCGATCATGTCTACTTCGGGAACACTGCAGCTGTTCGATGAGTCTATGAACCTGACAGCAGGCGGTCCCGGAAAATCTACAATGACATTGGCGCATTACATATACAATATCTCTTTTGTGGAGACACCGAAATTTAATTATGCGGCAGCGTTGTCTGTATGCATACTTGTGATGGTAGCGGTTCTGTCTGCAATTCAGATGAAGGTGGGTGACAAACGTGACTAAATTCAAACAAATAATTTCCTACACGATCTTAGTGATAGCAAGTTTTCTGTCGGCATTTCCACTGTATTATATGCTGTGCGGTGCGACCAACCAGAGTATTGATGTGGTAAGAGGGCGTCTGATCCCGGGTACCTATCTGATCGAGAATTTCAAGACCCTGGTTGACATGCAGAATCTCGGCCTTGCAATGTTTAATTCCTTCCGGAATGCGATCGTGATCACGGTTGTGACACTGCTGATCTGTTCCATTGCCGGTTATGGTTTTGAGATCTATCATGATAAGGGCAAGGATATTCTGATGAGTATTCTGTTGCTGGCAATGATGCTTCCGTTCGTAGCGATCATGATCCCCCTGTTCAAGATGTTTACCTCCTGGAAGTTGGTAAATACCTGGATCGCACTGGCACTGCCATCCATCTCGACACCGTTTATGATCATGCTTTTCAGACAGGCGGCACGTTCTTTCCCTCATGATATTATCGAGGCTGCCAGACTGGAAGGTCTGAGCGAAATACAGATTTTCTTCCGGATGTTCATTCCGGTGATGAAATCTACCTATGGAGCGGCGATGACGGTTACATTTATGAATGCGTGGAACAATTATCTGTGGCCGACGATCATTTTACAGGACAGCAAGGCGATCACCATGCCGATGTTAGTAGCCAATCTGAAGAGTGGATACAGTGTGGATTATGGTATGCTGATGCTGGGAGTATTGATCTGTACACTTCCTACAGCGATTATCTTCCTGTGTTTACAGAAGAGCTTTGCAAATGGAATTACGGGAGCAGTGAAATAATGCAACAGAAAATGCCAAAACAGGAAACTATGACACAGGCGCATATCAGGAAGGCTCAGGGAGCCTTCCTTTTGGCACATAGAATGGGCCTGATCGAGGATCCCACCATGGAGGGTCTGGAGACCCGACGACAGAAGCACAATGAAGAGCTGCGGAGAATGGAACAGGAAGGACAGCGGTTCTACGGACCGCATTATTTTTCCGCACCGGCGTATCTGCAATATGAGCTGACCCGCCTGAAGCTGGATTTTGTGCAGCCGTGTGAGAAGGTCCGGGAAGGTGGCTTCTGCCCGGATTTCACGGAGCAGGAGAAACGGGATTTTTACGAACAGAACAGAGATCTGTTCGGACGCTATCATGGGGATTATTTTACCTATGAGGAGGTGTCACAGATCATTGAGAAACGGTTACGGGAGGATGCATATGACAAGCTTATCTGCGACATATTATGTGAGTCAGAGAACAGGCAGTGATGAAAATGACGGACGCACATGCAGTACGGCGTTTGCCAGTCTGTCTGCTGTCAATCGAAGACACCTGCAGCCGGGCGACCGTGTCCTGCTGGAGCGGGGCAGTGTATTTTACGGACAATATCTGCATGTGACAGACAGCGGTACGAAAGAGGCACCGATCGTGATCGGAGCATACGGCACAGCAGATGCACCGCCGCGGATCGATGCCTGCGGACAGGGGATCTGGTATCAGGATTATGGGACTCCGCTGGATTCGCCTACGCATGTGTATCACGGCTATGTATCTTCCGCAGTGCTTTTGTACGATGCGGAGCATATTGTGGTCGAGGATCTGGAGATCACGAATGAAGGCAGCATGATCCCGGGAGAGCGTTATAGTCTGGGTGAGAAAATGAACCGTACCGGTGTGGCCGTGGTGGCTAAGGACAAAGGGGTGCGGGGCGGCATCACACTTAGGAATCTGTGGATTCATGATGTCCATGGGAATGTCTACGATAAACACATGAACAACGGTGGGATCTATATGACAGCGCTCCGTCCGGAATGTGAGGAGCGGACGGGTGTGGCACGGTATCGGGATATCGTTATTGAAGGATGCTTCGTGCACCGGGTCAGCCGCTGGGGAATTGCAGCAGGCTATACCTATGCTCATGATAAGTTTCGGGGAGCAGAGCTTACGGAAGCCGTTTTTCTGAACTATGGACATGAAAATATGCAGATACGGAATAATTATGTAAAAGAGGCCGGTGGGGATGGGATCACGCCGATGTATGCCCTGCGTCCTTTGGTGGAGCATAATATGGCAGACTCTGTGGCCTGCGAGATCAATGACCGGATCTATTGCGAGCCGGGCGACCGGATGGGAAAAGTGGCAGCCGGGATCTGGCCCTGGAAATGCAAGGATGCCCTGTTTCGTTATAATGAAGTCACGGACACCAGACTCAATCAGGACGGCATGGCATATGATGCGGATTCCGGGGACGGAACGGTGTATGAATCCAATTACAGCAGACAGAATGAGGGCGGCTGTGTGATGTTCTGTCTGCAGGAGGCGATCCATAATACCTTCCGCAATAATATCAGCTATGATGATCTCGGTGGTACGATCAGCCCGTCAGAGAATCCGGATGCCCTGCTTCAGGATAATGTATACTATGTGCGCAGGGGGGTTCCCTTTGTACGTAAAAATATGGACGGAGGCAGCTTTACACAGGTGAATGACCGGGTTGTTGAGCTGTAAAATATGGTGCTGAGCCCAGGATGAAAACCTGTGGCTTGGCATTTTTTTAATGCCTGATATTCTGGCGGCTCTGAAGCCGGCAGCCTGTTTCTATCGTTTTTATTGCCTGGGGATAAAGGATTGACTGAGATAAAAAAATACGGTAGAATCTGTATCAAAAATGATATACGAAAATGAGGAAAGGAGCCGGTGCATGGGCGAAAGTATATTACAACTGCGGCAGATCCGGAAATCTTTTGATAATACAGAAGTATTAAAGGGCATTGACTTAGAAGCCGGACAGGGAGAATTTATTACGCTGTTAGGTGCCTCCGGCTGTGGCAAGACCACGACCTTACGCATTATTGCAGGGTTGGAACTGCCGGATGCCGGGCAGGTAATCCTGGAAGGACAGGACATTACGAACCGTGAGCCGAACAAACGGGATGTCAATACGGTGTTCCAGAATTATGCCCTGTTTCCGCATATGAATGTGTCGGACAACGTAGGATATGGATTGAAGATCCGCAAAGTTCCGAAGGCAGAGATCGAGAGAAAAGTAGAACAGGCACTTCGTCTGGTCCAGCTGGAAGAGTACGGAAAACGGATGCCGGATCAGCTTTCCGGCGGACAGAAGCAGCGCATTGCCATTGCCAGAGCGGTGATCAATGAGCCGAAGGTGCTGTTGTTGGATGAACCGCTGGGAGCACTGGATCTGAAGCTGCGCAGACAGATGCAGCTGGAATTGAAACGGCTGCAGAAGCGTCTGGGGATCACTTTTATCTATATCACCCATGATCAGGAAGAGGCTATCAACATGTCCGACCGCATCGGCGTCATGCATGAAGGCGTGCTGGAACAGTTGGGGACACCCAATGAGGTGTATTATCAGCCGAAGACCAGCTATGTGGCGGATTTCGTGGGGAATGCCAATATCCTCCGTCTGGGAGGAGAGACGTTTGCCATCCGCTCGGAAAACATTCTGATGAACGGAGAGACTGTCTGCACCCGGGAAGCTGTGGTGGTGGAAAAAAGCTTTGCCGGAGGGCAGTTACGCATTTTGTTCCGTCTGCCGGACGGACAGACTCTGACCGCCAGCCGCTATGGAATCGACAATGACTTACAGCCGGGACAGAAGGTGCAGATCGGCTGGGATGCGAAAGACGCAGTAAAGGTAATAGATAATGACAAAGACGAAAATCACAAGTAACAGCCGCAGGAGAAGCGGGAATGTCGGACTGATGATCCCTATGTATGTGTTCACGATTCTGTTCGTGGCACTGCCGATCCTGTATCTGTTTCTGTTAAGCTTTTTACAGAGAGCACAGGTCTGGGGTGTGGACTTTACGTTCACGCTGGACAATTACAAAAGAATATTGGAACCGCTGTATCTGGATACTTTCTGGCAGTCGTTGAAGCTGGCGTTTACCGCCACCTTTTTCGTGGCGCTGATCGGATATCCGTACGGCTATTTCATGGCAAAAATGAACGCTGTCTGGAAGCGCAGGATGCTGTTGCTCATTATGATCCCTTTCTGGACCAGTGCGCTGATTCGCCTGTACGGCTGGATTATTGTCTTTCGCAGCAATGGTGTACTGGATAAGATCCTGATGGGGCTGCACCTGACGAAGCAGCCGTTAAAGCTGCTTTACACTTATCCGGCGGTGGTAGTGGGAATGGTTTATTCGCTACTGCCTTTTATGATCCTGGCGGTGTATTCCAGTGCGGAGAAGCTGGATGCCTCTCTGGTGGAAGCCTCCAGAGATCTGGGAGCCTCGGCGTGGAAAGCCTTCTGGACCGTCAGCTTCCGGCTGACGCTGCCGGGACTTTTGTCCGGTGTGGTGCTGTCCTTTATTCCGTCCATGGGACTGTTTTTCATAGCGGATATTCTGGGCGGCAATAAGATCGTGCTGGTAGGCAGTGTGATCCAGGAACAGATCACCAAGGGGCGGAATCAGCCCTTTGCGGCGGCGCTGTCCGCAGTACTGATGGTGCTGACTTCGGTGATGATCCGTCTGTACCGCAAGATCACCGGAACCTCACAGCTGGAAGGGATGATGTAGTGTATGAAAAAGAAAAAATGGCCCTTTGTATATGTGGCGGTGATCACAGTGCTGACCTATATTCCAATCCTGCTGACGGTGGCGTATTCCTTTAATGCTTCCAAACTGACCTCTGTGTGGGAAGGCTTTTCCCTGAAATGGTACCGGGAGTTGTTCCGGGACAGAGATCTGGGGGAAGCACTGATCAACAGCCTGATCCTTGCGGTACTTAGCTGTGCCTTTGCGGTGTTGATCGGCACTTCGGGAGCACTGGGGATGAGCCGCAGAAAACGGAAACTGGACGATGCCGTGGCCTATGTGTCCACACTCCCCATCATGATCCCGGAGATCATTCTGGGCATGGTATTTTTGTCCGTATTTTCCCTGATGGGACTGCCCTTTGGTATGGTCACGCTGGTGATCGCCCATACCACGTTCTGTGTGCCCTATGTGTTCACTATGGTACGGGCGAGACTGGTGGGAATGGACCGGTCTCTGGAAGAGGCAGCGCTGGATCTGGGAGCTACGAAGTGGCAGGTATTTAGGGATGTGATCCTGCCACAGATTCTTCCGGCGATCCTGTCGGGAGTGCTGCTTGCATTTGCCATGTCCTTCGACGATGTGGTGATCAGTATTTTTGTCACTGGACCGAAGGTCAATACCCTGCCGGTGAAGATCTACACGAAATTAAAGACCGGTGTGACACCGGAGATCAATGCACTTGCCACGGTCATGCTGTTTGTGATATTGTTGTGTCTGGCGGGGGCGTATGTGCTGGGACGTAAGTCGCAGACAGCTGTAGAGAAAGCTGCCGGGGGAAAATGAGGAAAAAACGATTCCGCAAATGCAATTGCGGATAAATAACAACATAAAAATATATAGCAGATGATGCAGGAGAACTGTATCGAAGGAGGAGATTATGAAGAAAAAGCTGGCAATGCTGTTGGCAGCGACCATGCTGGCCACGTTGTTTACCGGCTGTGGAGCAGGCGGTAAAGAAGATAAGGGAGAACTGAATCTCTATACCTGGGACGGCATGTTCCCCCAGGAGATTTTAGATGGTTTTGAAAAAGAGACCGGTATCCGTATCAATTATTCTAATTTTGACTATGATGAGGATATGCTGGCGAAGCTGGAAGAAACCAAGGGCGGTGATTACGATCTGGTCATTGCGGATGACTATATCATTGAGCTGGCCATTCAGGAGGGCCTGGCTCAGAAGCTGGATACTTCCAGGATCAGTACTTATGATAACCTGAATCCAGTATTTATGTCTCAGTTCTATGACCCGAAGAACGAATATACCGTGCCCTACGGAGCGGGCATTCCTCTGATCGTATACGATCCGGGACTGACGGATGTGAAGATCACAGGCTATGAGGATCTGTGGAATCCGGCACTGGAAAATAACGTGGCACTGACGGCAAACTATCGTGTTATCGACGGCATCACCTTAAAGACCATGGGAGAATCCTTCAACACCGAGGATCTGGATGTGATCCGGGAAGCAGGAGAGAAGCTTCTGAGTCTGGCTCCCAATATCCGTGTGATCAATGACAATAATACGCAGGATTATCTGATCAGCGGCGAGGTGGCAGCAGCGTTCCTGTATACTTCCCAGGTATCTGCGGCACTGCAGGCGAGACCGGATCTGGAAGTGGTATATCCCAAGGAGGGACTGGGCTTCGGCATCATGGCCGGATTTATACCTTCCCAGGCACCCAATGCAGATGCGGCTTATGCATTTTGGGACTATATCAACGATCCTGAGAATGCGGCGAAATGCTATGAGTATATCGGCTACTACTGCACCAACAAAGCTGCGGAAGAGTATATTTCCGACGACATGAAGAAAATGATCGTATTGCCGGAAGATGCAGCGGAGGGCGAGATCGTGCAGAATATCTCCCAGGAGGCAGAGGATCTGCATGCGGAGATCTGGAATCAGTTCAAGAGTGCATGCAACTAAAGTTGCAGCAACTAAAGTTGCAGCAACTAATCTTCCGTTCAGCCCGCGCCATTCGCAAAGTCGCGTTGACACGCTTTCCGTCACTACGTGACTACCTTTGCTCATAAACCGGCGCTCATCTCATGAACATATTCGTTCGAAAAATCATGCAAGCATGATTTTTGCGCTCGGATATGTCCATGGCTGAACTGTTACAGTAAAAAACGCTTGACAGATTTGATTTGTGCGAATATTATAAACCTAAGTTGAAAAACTATTTTGTAAATGCTATGAAAGAGACTCTTGCCAAGGGAAACGACAGGAATACAGCGTCACCGACTGAGAGCGCTGTTTGCGGAAGCTGGCGAAGGGAACACTCCGGAGCAGGTGATCTGAACTGCAGAATATCACATGCAGCTAGGATGACACGTTGCACGCGTTAAGTGACAAGAGTGGATAGGCAAAGGCGCCTGTCAATTCGGGTGGTACCACGGATTAAATGATTCGTCCCGGGATATGTTTTAACATGTCCCGGGGCTTTTTGTATTCAAAAATAAGCTGTACAGGGAGCGCACATTCGGGACACTATATAACAGGAGGTGCGATATGTACAGAGATTTAACAATGAAAGAGATCAGTGAACAGCAGATCGGACAGACTTTGCAGGTGGCAGGCTGGGTGGAGAACATCCGTGACCACGGCGGCGTATCCTTTATCGATCTGCGGGATATGTACGGTGTGTTACAGGTGGTCATCCGTAAGCCGGAGCTTTTAAAGGGCATCACCAAGGAAATGTGCCTGTCCATTACCGGTCTCATGGAGCACAGGGATGAAGAGACCTACAACCCGAAGATTCCTTCCGGCACCATCGAACTGGAAGCACACAGGATCGATGTGTTGGGAAGAGTATATAAACAGCTTCCTTTCGAGATCCAGACATCTAAAGAGATCCGGGAAGATGTGAGATTAAAATATCGTTATCTTGACCTTAGAAATGCAAAAGTAAAGGATAACATTGTATTTCGTTCCAAGGTGATCAGTTATCTGCGTCAGAAGATGACAGACATGGGATTTTTGGAGATCCAGACTCCGATCCTGTGTGCTTCTTCTCCCGAGGGCGCCAGAGACTATATTGTTCCCAGCAGAAAATTTAAAGGAAAATTCTATGCGCTGCCCCAGGCACCGCAGCAGTATAAGCAGCTGCTTATGGCTTCCGGCTTCGATAAGTATTTCCAGATCGCTCCCTGCTTCCGTGATGAGGATGCCAGAGCAGACAGATCTCCCGGAGAGTTCTATCAGCTGGACTTCGAGATGAGCTTCGTGACCCAGGAGGATGTCTTCAAGGTCGGTGAGGAAGTATTGCATGATACCTTTGAGAAATTTGCTCCCGAAGGCAGCAGGATCACTGAGACACCGTTCCCCATCATCAGTTACAAACAGGCAATGCTGGAGTTCGGCTGTGACAAGCCGGATCTGCGCAATCCTTTGAGAATTATGGATGTGACGGAGTTTTTCCAGAGCTGTACGTTTAAACCTTTTATCGGCAGAACCGTCCGTGCCATCAAGGTACATGCGGAGATGTCCAAAGGCTTCCATGAGAAGCTGCTAAGCTTTGCAACTTCTCTTGGTATGGGTGGACTTGGTTATCTCGAAGTGGCAGAGGATATGAGCTACAAGGGACCCATCGATAAATTTATTCCCGAAGAGATGAAGGGAGAACTGGCAGAAATGGCAGGACTTTCTGCCGGAGATACCATCTTCTTTATTGCGGACAAAGAGGATAAGGCGAACTACTATGCCGGTCATATCCGTACTGAGCTGGGCGAGAAGCTGGATCTGATCGAGAAGAATGCTTACCGTTTCTGCTATGTGAACGATTTCCCGATGTTTGAGCTGGATCCCGAGACGAAGCAGATCGGATTCACCCACAATCCGTTCTCTATGCCCCAGGGCGGTCTGGAAGCACTGAACACCATGGATCCGCTGGAGATCCTGGCTTATCAGTACGACATCGTATGCAACGGTGTGGAACTCTCCTCCGGCGCAGTACGTAACCATGACATCGAGATCATGAAAAAAGCTTTCGCCATCGCAGGTTATGACGAAGAGACATTAAAGACCAAGTTCGGAGCACTGTATCAGGCATTCCAGTTCGGAGCTCCCCCTCATGCGGGAATGGCTCCCGGCGTGGATCGTATGATCATGCTGCTTCGGAACGAGGATAACATCCGTGAGGTGATCGCTTTCCCTATGAACGGCAATGCACAGGATCTGATGTGCGGGGCTCCCGGCGAAGTGACGGAACAGCAGCTGCGCGAGGTACACATTAAAGTGAGAGATTAGTGCGGAAAGAACTTCTGATTACTCAGAGCAGAGGCTCTTTCGTGAAGAAACTCTGATAGTACGTGTCAATTTGTGACTGCACAGGGTGCTATGAGTTTCGTAGGAAAGTACCTGTAAGCAGGCAGGAATGGAAAGGAATGGAAATTAGTATGGCGAACGTGATCAGTGACGAGACCATAGAATATGTAGGCATTCTGGCAAAACTTGAGCTTTCTGATGAAGAGAAGGAAGCGGCGAAAAAGGATATGGGCAGAATGCTGGACTATATCGACAAATTGAGCGAACTGGATACAACGGGAGTGGAACCTATGTCTCATGTATTCCCGGTTCAGAATGTCTTCCGTGAGGATGTGGTGACCAATGGGGATGAGAGTGAACAGACCCTGGCCAATGCCCCCGGCGAGAAGGACAACATGTTTGTGGTACCAAAGACTTTTGACTAATGTCAAAAGTCCTCGGACTTTCGATTAGAAATCGGGTAGAATACCGCTTTATAACCTGGTTACAGCATTTAGGCGGTAATGGTTTTCCGTCAGACATTAAAAAAGGAGAATGGATATGGATATTTTATCCCTGACAGCAGTAGAGCTGGCTAAGGCGATCCGGGAAGGTAAGACTACGTCGGTGGAAGCCACGCAGGCCGTTCTGGATAAGATCGCAGCCAGCGAAGATACCTACCACTGCTATGTGACCGTAGAACGGGAAAAGGCATTGCAGCAGGCAGCGGAAGTACAGAAAAAAATCGAAGCAGGCGAACTGACCGGGCCTCTGGCCGGGGTTCCCTTTGCTATCAAAGACAATATGTGCACCGAGGGAACCCTGACTACCTGCTCTTCTAAAATCTTAGAGAATTTTGTGCCGACCTTCAGTGCGGAAGCAGTGCTGAATCTGGAAAAGGCAGGCGCAGTGATTCTGGGCAAGACCAATATGGATGAGTTTGCCATGGGCAGCACCACGGAGACTTCTTATTACGGAGTGACAAAGAATCCCAGAAACCCGGAGCATGTGCCCGGCGGTTCCTCCGGCGGCTCTGCAGCGGCAGTAGCAGCGCAGGAATGCTTTGCAGCACTGGGTTCCGATACCGGCGGTTCCATTCGACAGCCCGCATCTTATTGCGGAGTCGTCGGCATGAAGCCCACCTACGGAACGGTATCCCGTTACGGACTGATTGCTTATGGTTCCTCTCTGGATCAGATCGGACCGCTGACGAAGGACGTGACGGACTGTGCCACCGTACTGGAGGCCATCACCTCCCATGACCCTAAGGACTCCACTTCCATGAAGCGGGAGAACACAGATTTCACCTCCGCACTGGTAGCGGATGTGAAGGGAATGAAGATTGGTATTCCCAGAGACTATTTCGGGGAAGGACTGGATCCTGAGGTCAGAGATGCGGTACTGGCAGCAGCAGAAGTGCTGAAAGCACAGGGCGCAGAGGTGGAGGAGTTCGACTTAAGTCTGGTGGACTATGCGATTCCCACTTACTATACGATCGCGGCTGCAGAGGCCAGCTCCAACCTGGAGCGTTTCGATGGTGTAAAATACGGTTACCGTGCGCAGGATGCGGAGGATCTGCACACCATGTACAAGAGAAGCCGTTCTCAGGGCTTTGGTCCCGAGGTAAAGCGTCGTATCATGCTGGGATCCTTTGTATTAAGCTCCGGTTATTATGATGCTTATTACCTGAAGGCACTCCGTGTGAAAGCATTGATCAAGAAGGCTTTTGACGAAGCTTTTGCAAAATACGATGTGATCTTAGGACCGGTGGCACCCACTACCGCACCGAAACTGGGCAGCAGTCTGGCGGATCCCATCAAGATGTATTTGGGAGACATCTACACCATCTCCATCAACCTGGCGGGACTGCCCGGTATCAGCGTTCCTTGCGGTACGGATTCCCAGGGCCTGCCTATCGGCATGCAGCTCATCGGTGACTGCTTCAAAGAGAAGACACTGATCCGTGCAGCCTATACCTATGAGCAGAGGAGGTAAGCAACATGGCAAAACAATATGAAACAGTAATTGGTCTGGAAGTGCATGTAGAGCTTGCCACGAAGACGAAAATATTCTGCGGCTGTTCCACAGCGTTCGGTGGCAGACCCAATACCCACACCTGTCCGGTATGTACCGGTATGCCGGGATCTCTTCCGGTGCTGAATAAACAGGTGGTAGAATATGCGGTGGCAGTAGGTCTTGCGACGAATTGTACCATTACACAGTATTGCAAGTTTGATAGAAAAAATTATTTCTATCCTGATAACCCTCAAAACTATCAGATCTCTCAGTTGTATCTGCCCATCTGCAGGAATGGCTCGGTTGAAATCGAGGTAGCGGGAGAGGACGGCAACACTTACACGAAGCCGGTGCGTATCCACGAGATCCACATGGAGGAGGATGCCGGTAAACTGGTGCATGACGACTGGGAAGATTGCACACTGGTGGACTACAACCGCTCCGGTGTGCCTCTGATCGAGATCGTATCCGAGCCGGATATGCGCAGCGCGGAGGAGGTCATTGCCTATTTGGAAAAATTACGTCTGCTGATCCAGTATCTGGGAGCGTCCGACTGTAAGCTTCAGGAAGGCTCCATGCGTGCCGATGTCAATCTGTCCGTGAGAGAAGTGGGCGCGGAGAAGTTTGGAACCCGTACCGAGATGAAGAATCTGAACTCCTTCAAGGCCATCGCAAGAGCCATTCAGGGGGAGCGGGAACGACAGATCGATCTGCTGGAGGCTGGCAAAGAGGTCATTCAGGAGACCAGACGCTGGGATGATAATAAGGAATATTCCTACGCCATGCGTTCCAAGGAGGATGCACAGGATTATCGTTATTTTCCGGATCCCGACCTGGTACCGGTCTATATCAGCGATGAGTGGCTGGATAGCATCCGCAGCAGACAGCCGGAATTCCGCACCGAGAAGATGAAGCGTTACAAGGAAGAATACGATATTCCGGAATATGATATCGATATCATCACCGGCTCCAAGCATCTGGCAGATATCTTTGAAGCTTCCGTGGCACTGGGAAGCCAGCCCAAGAAGGTGTCCAACTGGCTGATGGTGGAGACTATGCGCCTGTTAAAAGAAAAAGAGATGGAGCCGGAGGACATCCGGTTCTCACCGGAGCATCTGAACGGGCTGATCACGTTGGTAGACGGCAAAGTCATCAACTCTTCTGTAGCAAAAGAAGTATTCCAGGTAATGTTTGAGGAAGATGTAGATCCCGAACAGTATGTGGAGGAGAAGGGACTGAAGACCGTCAATGACGAAGGTGCATTGCGTAAAGTCGTGGAGGAAGTCATTGCCGCTAATTCCCAGTCTGTCGAGGATTACCACAACGGCAAGGAGAAAGCCATCGGCTTCCTGGTAGGCCAGACCATGAAGGCCATGAAAGGCAAGGCAGACCCCGCCAGCGTCAACCAGATGCTGAAGGAACTGCTGTAACTGGAAAGTTACGCGAGCAATGAGCCGCGCATAGGCATAGTGAAGACAGCGATGGGCGCTTGCGCACAATTCGCTGTCTTTACTTATGCCGAGATGCGGCGAACGCCGCGATATGAAATAAGATTGGCAGCGTTCTTTGCTGACAATCTTATGAATAGCGTGGTTCATTGCGGATGGCAGTTTCAAATCCACGAACGTCCACAGCAAACGGAACATCCTTCCGCAGTGGGCATCGCGGCGTTTATTATAGCTTACGTTACGAAATGCCCTGTAATTTACGTTTTTTCTCTGTTGAGCCCCGGAAGTTTGCGACAAGCGGGGCGTAATCCATGTTTTTTCTCTGTTGAGCCCCGGAAGTTTGCGACAAGCGGGGCGTAATCCATGTTTTTTCTCTGTTGAGCCCCGGAAGTTTCCGACAAGCGGGGGGTAATCCGTGTTTTTTCTCTGTTGAGCCCCGGAAGTTTCCGACAGGCGGGGCGTAATCCGTGTTTTTTCTCTGTTGAGCCCCGGAAGTTTCCGACAAGCGGGGCGTAATCTACATTTTTCTTCTACTATGTCCCGAAGATAAAACCCTCCGCTACGAACCATGCCTATTCATAAGATTGTCAGCAAGGAACGCTGTCAATCTTATTTCATAGACGGCTGTCAAGTGCGTCCGATGAGGCGGGACGCACGGTATAAAAATAGAACGAAATAACCTCTTGTGTGAGCAAGCTCCCATCGAGGTGTTCCACTCTATTTTTGCATGGCTCGTAGCTATGCTAACTTTCTATTTATTCAACAGATACTCCGCCAGATCCACCGCGGTCTGCACATGTTCCGCATTGGCATAGATGCCCATGACGATGCCGTCACCACGGAAGTAATAAGTATCAGTCAGATCCTTGCAGTCTGTGAGGCAGATGCCTACCGGTACGGGATCCTGCATGTCCTCCGGGTGGAGGGGATCGGGATAGTCTGGGGTATAATCGGTATTCATATCATCGTTGGCTGCTTCGATGGCCAGTACCACTTCTCTGTCTACATAATAGAAATAAGGTTCCAGTGCCTGTATCTGCTCATCAGTGAGAATATCCCGCAGATCGTGAAACATGCTGCTGTTGGCATATTTCTGGAAAGAAGTGAAATCTGTGATCATACAGTCCAATTCATTGGCTGCCACATACACCATCAGCTTCTGGGAAGAAGTGATAGAAGTTTCATCCATGCTGTCTTCCACGATACGGATGGAAGTATCAAAAGTGATATCGCTGGTGTTCAGATCAATGCCCTCTTTTTCTGCAAAATCCGTAACAAAATCCGGCTGTTCCGAGGTCATCTGATCTAAGAGGCTGGCATTCAGCATCACGGCATAAAAAGCGGGATCCTTCCGGTCTGTAAGCTGTTTTATAAAACTGACGATCATAATGATCACCACCAGGGCAATGATCACATGCCACTTGTAATAATACCAGAAATACGCCAGTTTCTGCCTTGGCGTACCGTTTTTCAATGCCTCTCGTTCTTCTTTGAATTCATCCATTACTGCCATGGGGAGATCCGCCTTTCTGCTGCCGAAATATGGCAGAACGCCACATTCCGGGTAAATTTCTTCATAATATACTAATGATAAAGGTTCGCTATCTGAAAGTCAATGAACGAAGTGTGAGGGGAATCTAAAAAAACAATTAAATCGCCGGGAAAATCCGGGCATGCCTTGCAAGTTTTGTGAAGATGATATATCATAATAGAAAACGATTGTCAGGAGAAAACAGAATCCGGACAGTCGTAAACAGAGATTTCCCAAAGAAACGGAAGAACGGCGCGGGCAATTTCAGAACCGGCCCGGAAGAGAAGGCTTTCCTTAAGAGGGAATAGGCTCTGCATAAAATAAACGAAGAGAAAAGGAAACAAAAAATGAGTGATTCTTACGTAGAATGTCTGGTAAAAGCAAAACAGCCCACCTGGGCAAAAATTTTAAAGGTATTATTGATCGCACTGACAGTACTGAGCTGTCTGGTAATGTTCGTGTTTATCATTTTCCTGCCGGTGGCACTGGCAGCGGGGGTGGGAGCTTATTTCCTGAATATGTATACCGATCTGGAATATGAATACCTCTATCTGGACAAGGAACTGTCCGTGGACAAGATCATGGCTAAGAGCAAGAGAAAGCGTGTCGGTACTTACAGCCTTGACCGCATGGAGGTATTTGCACCGGTTTACTCCTATCATCTGGATAACTTCAAAAACCGTCAGGTGAAGGAAAAGGATTATAGTATCGGCGAGGTATTGCAGCCGGACGGACGTTATGCTATGTACTATGAAGGTGGCGAGAAGATCCTCTTAAGCCCTAATGAGGAGCTGGTCAAGGTGCTCAAAAACATGGCACCCCGCAAAGTGTTCAGCGAATAATATTTCGCAACAGTCCGGTGCAGGGAACAGCATCAAAGCAGTTGAATGCCTGGCGAGTCAAAAATATAGGTCTGGTGTACATGATACGCCGGACCTTCTTTATTGCAGAAACAGAAATAAACGCGGTAATATGATTGCTAAATGATAAAAAATATAAGATATCCGGTTGACAGTCCTACGAAACTCTGCTAAACTCATGAAAATGCTATAAGTACAACGAATATGTAATATAATCACAACTTATAGCACAACAAGATATCATTCACAAATCTTATCAAATGAACACAGGAGGAAAGAAAATGGGACAGATTATTGGTGAAGGCATTACCTTTGATGACGTACTGCTCGTACCGTCTTACTCTCAGGTAGTCCCTAATCAGGTGGATTTGACCACATGGCTGACAAAGAAGATCAAGCTGAACATTCCTATGATGAGCGCAGGAATGGATACTGTTACCGAACATCGTATGGCGATTGCCATGGCTAGACAGGGTGGTATCGGTATCATTCACAAGAATATGTCTATCGAGGCACAGGCAGAAGAGGTAGATAAGGTAAAGCGTTCCGAGAATGGTGTCATCACCGATCCGTTTTCTCTGTCTCCTGAACATACTCTGGCAGATGCAGATGCTCTGATGGCTAAGTTTCGTATCTCCGGCGTGCCTATCACCGAGGGCAGAAAATTAGTCGGCATCATCACCAACCGTGATCTGAAGTTCGAGACCGACTTCACCAAGAAGATCAAAGAGTCCATGACCAGCGAAGGCCTGATCACCGCTCCCGAAGGTATCACTCTGGAAGAGGCAAAGAAGATCCTGGCCAAGGCAAGAAAAGAGAAGCTGCCTATCGTAGATAAGGACTTCAACTTAAAGGGTCTGATCACCATCAAAGATATTGAGAAGACCATCAAATATCCTCTGGCAGCCAAGGATTCCCAGGGCAGACTGCTCTGCGGCGCCGGTGTAGGTATCACCGCCAACGTACTGGATCGTGTGGCAGCTCTGGTAGCAGCCAAGGTTGATGTTATTGTACTGGATTCCGCACATGGTCATTCCCAGAACGTATTGAACTGCCTGAAGATGATCAAGGAAAAATATCCAGATCTGCAGGTAATCGCAGGTAACGTGGCTACCGGTGATGCTACCCGTGCCCTGATCGAGGCCGGCGCAGATGCGGTTAAGGTAGGTATCGGCCCCGGTTCCATCTGTACCACCCGTGTCGTTGCAGGTATCGGTGTTCCTCAGGTATCCGCTATCATGGATTGCTACAGCGTGGCAAAGGAATATGGTATTCCCATCATTGCTGATGGTGGTATTAAGTATTCCGGAGATATCACCAAGGCTATTGCAGCCGGTGGTAACGTATGTATGATGGGTTCCATGTTCGCAGGATGTGAGGAGAGCCCGGGAGAATACGAGCTGTTCCAGGGTAGAAAATACAAGGTATACCGTGGCATGGGTTCCATCGCAGCCATGGAGAACGGCAGTAAGGATCGTTACTTCCAGGAGAATGCGAAGAAACTGGTTCCCGAAGGTGTTGAAGGCCGTGTGGCTTACAAGGGCAGCGTGGAAGATACCGTATTCCAGCTGCTGGGCGGTCTCCGCTCCGGTATGGGTTACTGTGGTGCACAGGATATCGAGACTCTGAAGGAGACCGGCAGATTCGTGAAGATCTCTGCAGCATCCCTGAAGGAGAGCCATCCTCATGATATCCATATCACCAAGGAAGCTCCGAACTACAGCGTGGATGATAAATAAGTTGTGAAAATAAGGCTATAATGAAAGAGGCGATTGTAAGTCTGACTTGCAACCGCCTCTTTTTGGAAAAAGAAATCATTTGAATCTCAAAATATTTGCAATAATTGACAAAAACTTTGCAATTTTTCAAGCAATATAACGAATATGGCAAAAAATGTAAAATAATATCTTGTATGAATTTCCCGTCACATGGTAAAATATATTTGTTCGGGTGCCGAGGAAGGGCGTATTCCCCGAATATTTAAAAGAGAAGCAGGGGAGCAAAAAAGTGGCTGAAATTTCATTTCGAGAATTGATCGATCCCAGACGTCTGCAGCATTTGCAGAATGAATTCTGCAAGGTGACAGGCGTGGCAGCTGTCTGCCTGGACAGTGAGAATCAGGTGGTGACGGAGCCGTATGTGGACAAGACATGGAAGAGACTGGATGGGGAAGACCCGATCAGTACGGAATATCGCAGGAAAGCAGCACAGGCACTGGACAGAGTGCAGGCCGGTTCGCTGGAGGAACAGGTGGTGGAAGAACTGCCGGACGGCGGACATGTGGCAGCAGTGGCTGTCAGTGTGGAGAACAACACGATCCTGTACTGGCAGGTGTATGATCTGAAGAAGATCGACACCATTTCCTTTTATCAGATATTGGATCTGCTGCGGGATACCAGCGTAGATATTTACAGAGATCGTATGTCCTGCTTCAGCGCGGAGGCAGAGAGCAGAAGGAGCCGTTCCGCTGAGGAAGAGATGAGTCGGAATCTCCATACTATTGAGGCGACCACGGAGATCGTCCAGCTCTTAGACAGTGATGAACAGATTGAACTTGCCATGAATAAGTGGCTGAAGATCCTGTCAGAGCATATCCGTGTAGATACTGCGGATATTTTTCAACTGCATTCCGACACAGATACCATGAACGTGGTCTGTGAATGGCGTGCCCCGGGACAGATTTCTTATTTTGACAAGATAAACGGAGTGGAAGCATATTCCTTCCTTCATGCTGAGAAACCACTGGTGGTATCCACGGACAGCCTGGGCAATGCCGGCTCGAAGGAAATCGAGGAGATCGGCATGAAGGCCGTGATGATCTTCCCGATCCTGAAGCAGGAGAGCGGAAATATGGTGCTGTCTCTGAATCATAGAACCCAGGGGCATGTGTGGAGCATGGCGGAGATCAAGTTCACAGCGGATGCAGTGAAGATCCTGCAGAGCATCCTCACCAGAAGGATCCAGAAGAATTCCCTGGCCGGTTCCTACGCAGCATTGGAGGAGATTCTGGACAACGTGGGCTGTGCCATTTATGTGACAGACCAGACCACAGGACGGATGCTGTTTGCCAATCAGATCCTGAAAAATACCTTTGCTAAGGAACTGCTGGATCACAATTTTGATGCTTTGTTACAGAGCAGTGTCCGCAAGGAAAAAACCAAGTCAGTCAGTGTAGTCTACCATGCGGAGAAGGAGACCTGGTACGATCTGCTGTGCAAGGAGATTGCCTGGGTGGACGGTAAAAAGGCCAATCTGTACTCTCTGTATGACATTACAGATAAAAAACTGTACCAGCGCCGCATCGAGCAGCAGGCCTATACGGATTTCCTGACGGGACTGTATAATCGTATGTGCTGTGAGAGGGATCTGGCAAGACAGATCGATCAGGCGAAGAAGACAGGCGGCGAAGGTGCTCTGCTGTATCTGGATCTGGATGATTTCAAGCATATCAACGACGGACTGGGGCACCAGTACGGAGATGTGCTGTTAAAATCCATTTCCCATGCATTAAAACGGATCAACGGCATCGAGAATACCTGTTACCGCATGGGCGGCGATGAATTTGTCATCGTGATCCCGCCCGACAGCTATTCCCGGTTTGAAAATATTGTGGAAGATATTAAAAAGATCTTCAGCAAGCCCTGGTTTTTGAAGGACGCGGACTATTACTGTACCATGAGTATGGGTATCGTCACTTTCCCGGATGCCGGGGATTCCGTGGCTGATCTGATCAAAAAAGCGGATATTGCCATGTACGAAGCAAAAAAGACCGGTAAGAACCGGGTGGCAACCTACCGCGAGGGCATTGATTCCGTATCGGGACGCCGCCTGGATATGGAAAAGAACATGCGTGATGCCACGGTGGAGGGCTACCGGGAGTTCGAGGTCTATTATCAGCCCATCATTGATATTCAGGGCGGCAGGGATGTCTGCGCCGGAGCTGAGGCACTGATCCGCTGGAACAGTGCAAAGCTGGGATTTATCTCCCCGGCGGAATTCATCCCGTTGGCAGAGTATCTGGGACTAATCAATCCCATCGGCAATTATGTGTTGACCGAGGCCTGCACCCGCTGCAAACGCTGGAACGAATCCGGTTATCCGAATTATAAAGTGAACGTAAATCTTTCCGTAGTACAGCTCCTGCAGCCGGACATCGTGGAGACGGTGGAAAAGGCGCTTGCGGACACCGGTCTGTCCCCGAAGAATCTGACCCTGGAAGTGACAGAGAGCCTCGCCATCAACGATATGGAGCGCATGAAGGAGATCCTGAACCGGATCAAATCTCTGGGTGTTTCGCTGGCTCTGGATGATTTCGGTACCGGCTACTCCTCCCTGAATCATATCCGGGAGATTCCCATTGATGTCATCAAGGTGGATCAGAGCTTTGTCAAAGATCTGGCGGAGGATGCCTACTCCCAGTCCTTTATCAAAATGGTGGCGGAGCTGGCGGAGACCATCGGCGTCAGCGTCTGCGTGGAAGGTATCGAGACCCCGGAGCAGTTCAGAGTATTGCAGGGTATGAAGGTCAAATACATTCAGGGCTATTATTTCGACCGCCCTATGGAGAGACATGCCTTTGAGGCAAAATATGTGAAGTAACAGTTCAGCCATAGAATAGCAAATGCGACGATCGGGTGCTTGCACACGGAGCGGCACTTTTGCTATTCTATGGGCGGAGCGCCCAAAACATGAATAAAAGATGAGCTGCATAGCAGCGACGGCTGCGCAGCAGACGCTTTTATGAATGTTTTGGGGCAGAACTGTTACGGAAGCAACAAAATTATCAAAATCACTCTTGTCAAGTATCGGGGAACCATGCTACTATTAAAACAGCTACACGACTGGCGGAGCGCAGCTTGCTGCAGTGGAGATACCCACGGGGAGTGTAGAATAGTGAAAGCCGACCGCCTGGGCACCGTCTATTTCTGGTGCTTAGGCGGTTTTTTGTAACTATTCAGAGCCATAAAATATTGACAGGTGTTCGTCGAATGCTGACATTCGTAAGAACATTCGGCAATATTTTATGGTTCTGAATAGTTACGCGATATATAGTAAACGGAGGAAAAACTATGTTACAACTGGAACAGGAATTGAAAAGCAATGCTTATCCCGGCAGAGGTATCGTGATCGGACGTTCTGCTAACGGTAAATATGCCGTGACCGCTTATTTCATCATGGGAAGAAGCGCCAACAGCCGCAATCGTGTGTTCGTGGCAGAAGGAGAGGGAATCCGTACCCAGGCTTTCGATCCTTCCAAACTGGAAGATCCCAGTCTGATCATCTACGCACCTGTACGTGTCCTTGGTAACAAGACCATCGTGACCAACGGTGACCAGACAGATACTATCTACGAGGGAATGGACAAACAGCTGACCTTTGAGCAGTCCCTGCGCAGCAGAGAATTCGAGCCGGACGGCCCCAACTATACACCGAGAATTTCCGGTATCATGCACATCGAGAACGGCAAGTACAATTACGCTATGTCCATTCTGAAGAGTGACAACGGCAATCCCGATTCCTGCCTGCGTTTTACTTATGCTTACGAGAATCCGCTTCCCGGAGAGGGACGTTTCATCCATACCTATATGCACGACGGCAATCCGCTGCCCAGCTTCCAGGGGGAACCGAAGTTAGTGGAGATCCCCGATGATATGGATGCTTTTACCGACATGCTGTGGAACAGCCTGAATGAGGATAACAAGGTCTCTCTGTTCGTACGTTTCATTGATATCGAGACCGGTAAATATGAGACAAAGATCGTGAATAAGAATATGTAAAGTAGGTTGTGAAGACGCGTTTTGCGAATGCAGGTTCTGAATAGTTAATATCGTAGAATAGAATAGGAGAAAAATAAGATGAACGAGATTCAGTTAAAATACGGATGTAACCCGAACCAGAAGCCTTCCAGAATCTTCATGGAAGACGGCAGTGATCTGCCGGTGACCGTGCTGAACGGCAAGCCCGGATATATCAATTTCCTGGATGCTTTCAACGGCTGGCAACTGGTAAAAGAGCTGAAGGAAGCTACAGGACTTCCCGCAGCCACTTCTTTCAAACATGTGTCTCCGGCCGGTGCTGCGGTAGGACTTCCTCTGAGTGATACTCTGGCGAAGATCTACTGGGTGGATGATCTGGGAGAGCTTTCTCCCCTGGCATGTGCTTATGCGAGGGCACGTGGTGCAGACAGAATGTCCTCCTTCGGTGACTTCATTGCATTGTCTGATATCTGCGATACCGATACCGCCCGCCTGATCAAGAGAGAGGTATCCGACGGTGTCATCGCTCCCGGCTACACCGACGAAGCACTGGAACTGCTGAAGCAGAAGAAAAAAGGCGCCTACAACATCATCCAGATCGATCCTTCCTATCAGCCTGCTCCTATCGAGCGCAAGCAGGTATACGGCATCACCTTCGAGCAGGGGCGTAACGAACTGGATATCAACGGCGATCTGCTGTCCAATATCGTGACTGTGAACAAGGAGATCCCGGAGAGTGCCCTGATCGATATGAAGATCGCTCTGATCACCTTAAAATATACCCAGTCCAATTCCGTATGTTATGTCAAGGATGGTCAGGCTATCGGTATCGGTGCAGGACAGCAGTCTCGTATCCACTGCACCAGACTGGCAGGCAGCAAGGCAGACAACTGGTTCTTACGCCAGTCTCCTCAGGTACTGGGCCTGCAGTTTGTAGACAGCCTGGGCAGAGCCAACCGTGACAATGCCATTGATGTCTACATGGGCGATGAGTACATGGACGTGCTGGCGGACGGTACCTGGGAAGGTATCTTCAAGGTAAAGCCCCCTGTATTTACCAGAGAAGAAAAGAGAGCATGGCTGGATCAGATGCAGGATGTGACTCTGGGAAGCGATGCATTCTTCCCCTTCTCCGATAACATCGAGAGAGCACATAAGAGCGGCGTAAAATACATCGCACAGCCAGGTGGATCCGTGCGTGACAGCGATGTTATTGCATGCTGCGACAAATATGATATGGTGATGGCATTTACGGGCATCCGTCTGTTCCACCACTAAGACAGATAGTTACAGGCAGGGCTGCGTTCAGGACCTGCCTGTAACTATTCAGAGCCATGAAAAGGTGTTTTTGCGAATGTGGTTCTGAATAGTTATGGAATTTTTATGAGGAAGAAGAGGAAAGCGTAGTTATGGACAGACGAGGGGATGCAAAGAGCAGAGAAATGATGCTGGATGAATTATTGGGCTATGACCATGTGACGATCCAGTGCCACGACAATCCGGATGCGGATGCCATAGCCTCCGGCTATGGGCTGTACTGTTTTTTCCGGGACAAGGGAAAGGATACCAGGCTGCTGTATTCCGGACGGAATAAAGTCAGAAAGGCCAACCTGATGCTGATGGTGGAGAAACTGCACATTCCGCTGGAGTACCAGCCTCAGATGGAAGATACAGTAGACGGACTGCTGATCACTGTGGATTGTCAGTATGGCGCGGGTAATGTGACGGAGCTGCCGGCGGAGGAGATCGCTGTCATCGACCATCATCCACTAGAAGTCATCTGCACCGAGCGGATGCGTCTGCAGCCCAATATGGGAAGCTGTGCAACCCTGGTGTGGACAATGCTGCAGGAAATGCATTATCCCGTGGAAAAAAACAGAGATCTGGGAACTGCGCTGTATTACGGCCTGTATATGGATACCAACCAGTTCTCCGAACTGTCGAACCCGGTGGACATGGATATGCGTGAGAGTCTGAATTTTGATAAGAACCAGATATCCCTGTTCCGTAATTCCAATATTTCCCTGAGAGAGCTGGAAATTGCCGGTGTGGCAATGCTGCGCTGCAATTATAACGACGATTACCAGTTCGCCGTGATCCATTCCCAGCCCTGTGATCCCAATGTACTTGGCCTGATCAGCGACTTCCTCCTGCAGGTGGCGGGCGTCAATACCTGCGTGGTCTATAATGAGGACAGCGGCGGATACAAATTTTCCGTCAGAAGCTGTATCCGGGAGGTCAATGCCAGCGAACTGTCGGATTATCTTTCGGAGGGCATCGGTTCCGGCGGCGGACATTACGAGAAGGCCGGCGGCTACATTAGTATGAAATTATATGAGGAAAAATATCCAACACTGCATTCCGAAGCGTATTTCAATAACCGCATGACGCAGTATTTCGATACGTTCCGGATCCTCTACGCCAAAGACCGGGCATTCCCGGTAAGTGAGGGCACAAGATATCAGAGAAAGAAAATCCCTCTGGCCTGTGTGAGGGCCTCTGATCTGGCGGAGCTTGGCAGGGTGGTGTCCGTCCGCACCCAGAACGGCACCATGGACATTGATACCAGACAGAATATCTGCTACACGCTGGAGAGAAACGGTGAACTTCACAGGGTGGCGGGAGAGCGGTTCCACAGGATCCTGGAACTGTCCGACGCTCCGGTGTCCGAGGACTACTGCAGGAATATGACATACGTTCCCAGGGTCAAGGACGGTACGGACGGCAGAAATCATCTGATCACGGAATATGTGCGCATGTGCATGCCGAAGGATGAGTTCCGAATCTATGCCATCCGGGTGACACAGGGGGTAAAAGTGTTCCCGGTATGGGACGAGGAAGGCTATATGACCGGAAGGGCCGGAGATTATCTGGCGGCCAGTGAGGATGATCTGCACAATATCTTCATCGAGACGGAGCAGAATTTGCTGAATTATTTTGAAGAGAAGGGTTTATAAAAGTTTTCTTGTGTGGTAAGATAAAGGATGCGAAAACAGTATTAAGTAAACGAAAGGCAAGGACATTACCATGAGCGAGATCGAAAAGGAAATCGTAGATTCCGCAGAAGTAAAGGAATCGAAGAATTTTATAGAGCAGATCATTGAGAAAGATCTGGCGGAGGGCGTATACGATACTGTACACACCCGTTTCCCTCCGGAACCCAACGGATATCTTCATATCGGACATGCCAAGAGTATTCTGCTGAACTACGGCCTGTCCCAGAAATACAACGGCAAATTCAATCTGCGTTTTGACGATACCAACCCCACCAAGGAGAAGGCAGAGTTCGTAGAGTCTATCAAGGCTGATGTAAAGTGGCTGGGAGCAGACTGGGAGGACAGACTCTTTTTCGCATCCAACTATTTTGACCAAATGTATGAAGCAGCCGTAAAGCTGATCAAAAAAGGCAAGGCATATGTCTCTGACTTAAGTGCGGAGCAGATCCGTGAATACAGAGGAAGCCTGACCGAGCCCGGCAAGGAAGATCCCGGCAGCACCAGAAGCGTAGAAGAGAATCTGACACTGTTCGAGGATATGAAGGCCGGCAAATACGAGGACGGCACTAAGGTACTGCGTGCCCGCATCGATATGGCCTCTCCCAACATCAACATGAGAGATCCCGTCATCTATCGTGTGGCACATATGTCTCACCAGAATACCGGTGACAAATGGTGCATTTACCCTATGTACGATTTCGCGCATCCCATCGAGGATGCTATTGAAGGCGTGACCCATTCCATCTGTACGCTGGAATTTGAGGATCACAGACCCTTATATGACTGGGTGGTAAGAGAACTGGAATATCCTCATCCTCCCAAGCAGATCGAATTCGCAAAGCTGTACCTGACCAATGTGGTGACCGGTAAGCGTTATATCAAGAAGCTGGTAGAACAGGGCATCGTGGACGGCTGGGATGATCCCAGACTGGTATCCATCGCAGCACTGCGCAGAAGAGGATTCACACCGGAATCCATCAAGAAGTTCGTAGAATTGTGCGGTATCTCCAAGGCACAGTCTTCCGCAGATTATGCAATGCTGGAGTATTGTATCCGTGAGGATCTGAAGGCAAAGGCACCCCGTATGATGGCTATTCTGGATCCTGTGAAACTGGTAATTGATAACTATCCCGAAGGACAGACGGAGATGCTGCCTGTAGTCAACAATCCGGAAAACGAAGCTCTGGGCAGCCGCGAGGTTCCCTTCGGCAAAGAACTGTATATTGAGAGAGAGGACTTCATGGAAGAGCCTCCCAAGAAATATTTCCGTATGTTCCCCGGCAACGAAGTGCGCCTGATGAGTGCTTATTTCGTAAAATGCACCGGCTGTGTCAAGGACGAGAACGGAAAAGTCGTGGAAGTACATTGTACCTATGATCCGGAGAGCCGCGGAGGCAACAGCCCCGATGGACGTAAAGTAAAGGGAACGATCCACTGGGTAAATGCAGAGCAGTCTGTAAAAGCACAGGTGCGCCTGTATGAGAATATCATCGATGAAGAGAAGGGTGTATACAATGAAGACGGAAGTCTGAATCTGAACCCCAATTCTTTGACCACACTGACAGAGTGCCGTCTGGAGCCTGCATTTGCACAGGCACAGGCGTATGACCGCTTCCAGTTCGTAAGACAGGGCTTCTTCTGCGTGGACTACAAGGATACCAAGCCGGGAGAACTGGTATTTAACCGTATCGTATCTCTGAAGAGTTCTTATGTACTGCCTAAGTAAGCAGTAGGACAACCGATAAGGGGAATTGGGAAAGTTGTATTCGTATTGTCACCGGGAATGGACAGTACAAAAGAAAAGGAGAGACATATGTCGGACAAATTGTTTGGACTGGCCGGTCTGGGTCTGGATGACCTGGAGAACATGAACATTTACGGACAGGATAAAAAAGAAGAGAAGGCAGCAGCCGAGGCCCAAAAAATAGAAGAAAAGGATCTGATCTTTGACAAGACATTTACCTGTCCTGTCTGCGGAGAAGATTTCCCGGCGAAGATCATGAAGACTGGAAAGGCAAGACTTTTAAGTACCGATCAGGATCTTCGTGCAAAATACGAAGGCATTGATGCGGTGAAATATGATGTTATTCTGTGTCCGCATTGCGGCTATGCAGCACTGAACCGGTATTTCAACAGCCTGAATAAGGTTTATATAAAGCTGATCAAGGAAAATATCAGCAGTAAAGTGCAGCTGCATACCTACGATGACGATATTTACAGCTATGAAGAAGCCATTGAGCGCTATAAGCTCTGCCTGGCCAACGCTGTGGTAAAACGGGCCCATGCCAGTGAAAAGGCTTATATCTGTCTGAAGAGCGGATGGCTGATGCGTGGTTATCAGGAGCATCTGGAAGAGTCCGGGGATACGGATATGGCCAGACTCCGGGAAGTGAAGACCATGGAGGAGACTTATCTGAAGAACGCTTACACTGGTTTTACGGAGGCCCTGCAGACCGAAGGATTCCCCATGTGCGGTATGGATGAGATCACGGTAGAATTTCTGATTGCGGTACTTGCTGCCAGATTCCAGAAATATGATGTGGCCAGCCGTATGGTAGCCACGATCCTGACGTCCCCTTCCGCCAATGCCCGGACTAAGGACAAGGCAAGAGAGTTAAAAGACCAGATTCTGGAAGAACTGAAGAACCAGAAAAAGTAGGATAACCGTATGTATGATATGACGATCCGGCTGCGTACAGACAGTGACAAATGTCTGTACCAGCAGATATATGAGCATATACGACAGGAAATCAGGGAAGGGAAGCTTCTGGCAGGAGAGAGGCTTCCCTCCACGCGTTCTCTGGCAGAATATCTGCAGGTGGCGAGAAGCACTGTGGACTATGCCTACGACCAGCTGTTAAGCGAGGGATATATCGAGGCACGACCTTATAAGGGCTATTTTGTCTGCCGTCTGGAAGGGATATTTGCCATGGAACCGCGGGAAGAGAACGAACCGGAGCCGGACACTTCAGGAGAAGAATCTGTTCCGGAAGAGGGATGCATTGATTTTTCTCCTTATGGTATTGATATGAACGGTTTCCCTGTGGGCGTATGGAAGCGGATCACGAAGAATATTCTGAATGACAACAACAGTGACCTGTTTGCGCAGGGAGAACCTCAGGGAGATTATGATCTGCGGCTGACCATCAGCCGGTATCTGCATTCTTCCCGGGGGGTGAACTGCCGCCCGGAACAGATCATTGTAGGAGCAGGAAACGATTATCTGCTGTTGCTATTGGAGAAAATACTGGGCAGACATGTGGGCATTGCCATGGAGAATCCCACGTACAAGCGGGCATACCGCATCTTTGAATCTTTTGCCTATCGCATTCACACGGTAGACATGGATGATAAGGGAATGCGGGCGGACAGACTTTCGGGACTGCCTGTCAGAGTGGCCTATGTGATGCCTTCCCACCAGTATCCCACCGGTGCGGTCATGACCATCGGCAGGAGAGCAGAACTGCTTCGCTGGGCGGAAAGGGAGCCGGATCGTTATCTGATCGAGGACGATTACGACAGTGAATTCCGGTATCGGGGCAAGCCTATTCCTTCCCTGCAATCTTCCGATGAAAAGGGAAAAGTGATCTACATCGGTACATTTTCCAAGGCTATTGCACCGGCAATCCGTGTCAGCTATATGGTATTGCCGGGGGATCTGCTGGATATCTACCGCAGGGATTGCTCTTTTTATTCCTGCACGGTGTCCAGAATCGACCAGAGGATCCTGAATGAATTTATCCGGGACGGGTATTTCGAGCGGCATCTGAATAAAATGCGGATGCGCTACCGGGCCAAACATGACCTGCTGTTGGCCGGGCTGGAACCGTTTAAGAAGCAGTTTGTGATCTCCGGGGAGGATGCGGGACTGCATCTTCTGTTGACAGCGAAAGGGAATGTCACGGAACAGGAACTGTTGGAGAGAGCAGCGGCGGAGAAAGTGAAAGCCTATGGGATGTCAGAGAATATGGTGGAAGCCACAATGCGGAAAGCTACCGTGCTGTTGGGCTTTGGAAGTATTGATGAGGCGGAAATGCAGGAAGGTCTCAGACGCTTGCAAAAAGCATGGCTCTGAGACCTTCGAAATAGAACGATTATTCTTCATTTACGGGAGGCTCTTCGTCCTCGGCATCTTCTTCATCGAAGAACTCTTCCACGTCTTCGACGGTCTCGCCCTCTTCGCCGGATAATCCGGTAGCCTGATCGGTGAGCGGTGTGAAATCAGATGCCTCTGCGGAAGCGGGTGCCGCCTCTTCGGAAGCCGGTGTGGACTCTGTGCCTGTCTCTTCCTTCGGGGCAGAGGTCTGCACGGGTGTATTCAGAGGAACATAATTGCGGGAGAACTCGGTACTCTTGTCCAGATCCTCGTGGAAATCATCATAATCATCATCTGCATCGGAAGATTCCTTCAGCTGAGAATCTTTCTGTTGCATATAGTAGTAAGCAGCTGCGGCTGCGGTACCTACTGCTGCGGTAAACAGCAGAAATTTGCCAAATTTTTTAGCCATAGGGTTGCTCCTTCCATGTTGTAGTGTATGTAACTGGTCTGAATTTCATGCATATGCCCATACAGTTACATAATAAACCTTATTGATGAAAATGAAAAGGGATATGTTGCGATATGAATGAGAAATTTTTTGATTTAAAAAAAGAAAAACAGGACCGGATGATCAATGCAGCTCTGAAGGTATTTGCCCTGAACGGTTACCGTCATGCCAGTACGGATGATATCGTGCGGGAGGCAGCCATCAGTAAGGGATTATTATTTCATTATTTTGAGAACAAGCTGGGAGTCTATGCTTTTGTCTATGACTACAGTGTACGGTATCTGTTGCTGGAATTGTCCACAGCGGTAGATGCGAAGGAGACGGATCTGTTCACTCTGATGCAGCAGGTGGAGACCGGGAAAATGCATGCCATGTGCGGCTATCCTTATCTGCAGCCGTTCCTGAACCGGGCACAGGCAGAGAATGTCAATGAGGCACTGGTGGCGGTAGAAGAGCGAAAACAGCAGATGGAAGAGGCTTATGAGAATATTTATGCCAGAGCGGATCTGGGAAAATATGCGGCTGCGGAAGACGTGGTGAAACTTCGTAAGATGATGGAACTGACCATTAAGGGATTGATGAACGAGAGAATCCTGGAAGATGCCTTTCAGCCGGAGATGCTGTATGAGGAAATTCTGGAGTATCTGCAATTAAGCAGAAGACTGGCGGAACGGTCCGGACAGCCCTCTGACGAAGAAATTACGGAAAAATAGCATCATAATTGCATCGTATTTTTGAATAAAATTTTGTGGTTATTTAGACATCTTATAGGCGGGATCTGCGGGATATCCGCCTTTTAATTTCTGCATACCGCGCTGGATGGCATCCCTGGAGCTCTTCCAGTCGGCGTCTTTGTTGCGATAGTCGAATTTTTCCACCAGCCAGGAGATGTCTTCGGAAATGCGCTGCATGTTGGATTCCATGACCGGCAGCAACTGATCGTAAAAGTCTTGTTTTTCCTTATCGGAAAGCTTGCGGTCAGCGGCTTCGCAGAGATCGCCGAAGTGGGGCAGGCAGAAGCCTTTGCCGTTTATGACTTTATTGCGGAAGTTTTCATCATTTTTCCACAGGTAGAAAAAGGTGTCCAGATATCTGGCGTAGGTATCTTTATACTGGGAACAGATATAGCAGGAATCCTCTTTTGCACGGACCCACATGCCGATGGTATTTTCATTGCCTTCGACTTTTTTGAATTTACCCAGGAGAGAGCTTTTGCCGGGGCGGAAGGAGGCAAATTCCTGCTGCATTTCCCGGATCATGCGCTGGTAGTGGGTCTTTAAGATCCAGGCATTGCCCAGAGTATTGCCGTAGTCGAACATTTTCTGAAAATGATACCGGCAGAAGCCTGCTTTGTCGGTTTGTTCGCGGATGTCCGCTTCCATATAAGAGGAACCGGAGCCTAACACGAAATCCAGAAGATCCTGTTCAATACTGCGGTGGATAAAGCAGAAAGGGCATTCGTCCTGTGCATTTACGGCATCGTTTAAAGGGATGGTATATAACTGTTCTTTCATGGAAAATATCCTTTCTCGGGCGCAGCCCTGTGGTGTTAAAACTATTGTAAACGATGCGGTGAAAAATTGCAAAAAGATTAAGCAGTTGTAAAATTCTGTCATTTAAAATTAAGAATTGTTTTGTTGTAATAGAAACGGTTTCAAGCTACTATGATAGTAAGACAGATAAACAGAAATAGAAAGATGTGATTTTTTTGATATTCAGCAGTATTGAATTTCTGCTGTGGTTCCTGCCGATCTTTCTGATCGTCTACGGGATCACACCTCGCAAATACAGGAACCTGACACTGCTCGTGGGAAGCATTGTTTTTTATGCCAGGGGAGACGTCAGGTATCTTCCCCTTTTAATGATATCTATATTGTGCAATTATTTTCTGGGTCTTCATCTGGCAAAACGCAGTCCTAAGACGTTGTGGCGGAAAAAGCTTCTGCTGATCCTGACACTTGGCGCGAATCTGGCGGTACTGCTCTGGTTCAAGGACTGGGGAGGCTCTGCGGGGCTGCCGCTGGGGATCAGCTTTTACACCTTCCAGATATTGTCTTATCAGATCGATGTGTACCGGGGAGAGGTGAGCAGGGAGTATTCTTTTTTGAAGTTTGCTACTTATGTGATCATGTTCCCGAAACTGATCTCCGGACCGATCACAAGATATGGCGATATCTCGGACAGCCTGACGGAGCGCACTTTCACGGTGCGGGGGCTGGAAGACGGTATGAAGCTGTTTATTCTGGGACTGGCGGCCAAGGTGCTACTGGCAGACCGGGTGGGAATCTTGTGGCACGAGGTGCAGGTGACCGGATTTGAAAGCATCTCGACACCGTTAGCATGGCTGGCAGCCATCGCCTATTCCATGGAGATCTATTTTGATTTCTGGGGCTATTCCCTGATGGCCATGGGACTGGGCCGGATGATGGGGATCGAACTGCCGGCCAACTTCCGCAGACCCTATATGGCCAGAAGTGTCCGGGATTTTTACCGCAGATGGCATATGACGTTGGGACAGTGGTTCTGCCGATATGTGTATATTCCGTTAGGCGGCAGCAGACAGGGAGAGCTTCGCACGATTTTTAACCTCCTGGTGGTATGGATGCTGACCGCTTTCTGGCATGGTGCCGGCTGGAACTTCTTCTGCTGGGGCGGACTGCTCTGGATCTGCATCGTACTGGAACGGCAGTTGGGCAGATTAAAATTTGTACATAAAATGAAGGTATTGCCGCACATTTATCTGTGGCTGGTCATCCCAATGAGCTGGATGTGCTTTGCTATCACGGACCTGTCACAGTTACAGGTCTATCTGGATAAGATGCTGTGGCTGGTACCGGGCTTCAGCGGCGGTTACGAGGATGCCTGGAAGGCACTCAGTACCTATGGAGGACTGCTTCTGGTCTCCGGACTGGCCTGCACACCGGTCATTGAGAAGCTGTACCATAAGTGGCAGGATAAGCTGCCGGTGAAGGTGCTTCTGTCGGGGCTCTTCTGGTATTGCATCTGGAGACTTTTATTAGAAGGAAATAATCCTTTTATGTATTTTAGCTTTTAGGAAAAGGTCATTATGCAATGAATCATGCAGAAAATAAAAATATTTGGTCGAAAATGAAGGAAAAATTGCATAAATACTCCTTTTTGGGATGTCTTTTGCTGGCGGGAATTGTATTCTTTACCTGGACGGATAACTGGCAGGTATATACGGAACCGCTGCAGGAGACCTATACGAAAGGAGTGCTTCTGGCGGAGCAGCTGGTGGAAGGAAAATGGCCGGGAATATCCGGGGAACAGAGTGATGCAACGGGATCCGTATCCGGCAATGTGCCGGGGGAAAACGTAAAGACCGGAGATACAGTGAGTGACGGGAACCAGACGGATCAGACGATGGGTACGGTGCAGAGTCCCGCTACGGGAGAAGAGGCCGCAATGCCGGAGACCACCGGAACAGAGACGCAGGATCCCGCCGCGACGGTTCCTGTGGAAGAGATACCGCAGGAAGTGGTCTATCACACGGTGGATGACAGTTATTTTGATGATGCGGTATTTATCGGGGATTCCCGGACGGTAGGCATGTATGAGTACGGCGGACTGGAGGAGACATCCACGTTTTATGCTTCCACCGGACTGACAGTCTACAAGATGTTCGACAGTGCCATTGTATCGGTGCCTGGACAGAAGAAAAAGATCACGGTGGAGGAAGCCTTGTCGGAGAAGCAGTTTGCCAAGATCTATCTGATGATCGGTATCAACGAAATGGGTACCGGCACAGTGGAATCTTTTATGAAGGCTTACGGGGAAGCGGTACAGCATTTGCAGGAATTGCAGCCGGATGCGGTGATCTATCTGCAGGCCATTATGAAAGTAACAATGGAACGCTCCGAACAGGGGGACTATATCACCAACGAAGGAATCGAAGCCAGAAATGCAGAAATCGCAAAGCTGGCGGATGACCGGAAGATATTTTTCCTGGATGTAAATCCGCTGATCTGTGACGAGACCGGTGGAATGGTGGCTTCCTATACTTATGACGGTGTGCATCTGAAGGCACAGTATATTCCTATCTGGCTGGATTTCCTGAAAGAGCATGCGGTGGAATATTTTTTTTCTTGACTGTGGAATGATGAAAAGCTATCATGTAACTAATAGGGTCACATAGGTGTGGGCAGATAGAGGACTATCTGCCCGAATTTATGCGACGAAAAATAGTTACATGTTCACATGTCTATGACACAGGAGGAAAAAAATGAGCGAGAAGACTACACTCGGCGAAAACGGCATTTACGATGCCAGATCCTTGGGCGTGCCCAAGATGCTTCTGCTGGGACTTCAGCACATGTTCGCAATGTTTGGTGCCACTATTCTGGTACCCATGCTGACAGGTCTGGATGTTTCCACAACACTGTTATTTGCAGGTCTGGGAACTTTACTGTTCCATCTGCTGACCAAGAGAAAGGTACCCGCATTCCTGGGTTCTTCCTTTGCATTCTTAGGCGGTTATGCCGCGATTGCCCCTATGGCAGACGGAGCGGACAATTCCGCACTGCTTCCTTATGCCTGCTTCGGCGTGGCCTGCTCAGGTCTGCTGTATCTGGTATTATCCCTGTTAATCAAGATCTTCGGTACCGGCAAGGTAATGCGTTTCTTCCCGCCCATCGTAACCGGCCCCATCATCATTGCCATCGGTCTGACCCTGTCCCAGTCCGCTATCGACAACTGTTCCGCAGACTGGCTGATCGCAGTGGTTGCTATCGCATTGGTAGTGATCTGCAATATCTGGGGTAAGGGAATGGTGAAGATCGTTCCTATTATCATTGGTGTTATCGGTTCTTATGTGGTGGCAGCCATCCTTGGTCGTGTGGATTTCACACCGGTAGCGGAAGCTGCATGGATCGGACTTCCCATTCACTGGAATGAGACCGCCTTCTGGGCACTGTCCGACGGCAACACTTCCCTGCTGATCACTTCCGTGATCACCATCATGCCTATCGCACTGGCTACCATGGTAGAGCATATCGGAGATATCTCCGCTATTTCTTCCACCGTCGGTGTGAACTATATCAAGGATCCCGGACTACACCGCACTCTGTTAGGTGATGGTCTGGCTACCATTATCGCGTCCCTGTTCGGTGCTCCTGCGAATACCACTTACGGTGAGAACACCGGTGTACTGTCTCTGACCAAGGTATTTGATCCCAGAGTTATCCGTATTGCAGCAGGCTTTGCTGTACTGTTCTCCTTCTCCCCGAAGGTAGCAGCATTGATCGGTTGTATGCCTACCGCTACCAGCGGTGGTGTATCCCTGGTACTGTATGGTATGATCTCCGCAGTCGGTGTTCGTAATATCGTTGAGACTCAGGTAGATTTCACCAAGAGTCGTAACGTTATCATCGCCGCTCTGATTCTGGTACTGTCCATCGGTATCAACTATAGTGCAGCAGGTGCTATCGCATTCCACATCGGTGAGATCACCATCAGCCTGTCCGGACTGGCAGTCGGCGCGCTGGCCGGCATTATCCTGAACGCTATCCTGCCCGGCAAGGACTACAAGTTTGATGAGGATAAGCCCGACGATACCGGCGTATGCTTCGCAGTCAAGGGTGAAGAGAACTAAGGTATTTTTTGCTGACAACAGCATAAATTGAACAAAGAAAGTAAGAGGGAGTATTCATGGCAGGAACATAGAGCTGTGGATGCTCTCTTTTTCATAGGGGATCAGGAGAAAACATGAAGATCATAGATATGCATTGCGACACCATATCCGAACTGGCGGACCGGGGCGGGGAACTTTGGAAAAACAGCGGCCATCTGGATCTTAAGCGGATGCAGGAGAGCGGATATCTGTTGCAGAATTTCGCCCTGTTTGTGGATATCGGAAAGTGCACACCGACACCCTGGGAGCGGGTGTGTGCTCTGTATGAGGTCTACCGGACGGAGCTGGAGAAAAACAAGAACCGGATTGTCCCGGTACTGTGCTATGAAGACATTTTGAAAAATGAAGCCTGTGGGAAACTGTCGGCACTTTTGACGGTGGAAGAAGGGGCGGTCTGCGGCGGAAGTCTGGAGAGGCTACGGGAACTGTATGACATGGGGGTGCGGATGCTGACGTTAACCTGGAATTATCGGAATGAACTGGGGTGGCCAGCCACGCGTCGGTGTCTGGGGCAGAGCAGGGGCAACGTAGATGGGAGACTAACGGAGAAATCTGTTCAGGAGAAAATACCGGGAACCGGGAGGAGCAGCTGTGCGGGGGAAAATCCGACAACGGCGATAGAGACGGAGAAAGGTGAGACTGGGATACGTGGATCCGATGGCAGGGACGCGGCGTGTGGTCTGACGGAAACCGGCCGCGATTTTGTCACAGAGATGGAGCGTCTCGGAATGATCCCGGACGTCTCCCATCTGTCGGATGCCGGCTTTGACGATGTATGGGAATGTACGAAGAAGCCCTTCGTGGCAAGCCATTCCAACGCAAGGGCTGTATGTCCGTCCCTCCGGAATCTGACGGATGACCAGATCCGCAGACTGGCGGAGCGGGGCGGCTGTATGGGACTGAACTATTATGATAAATTTCTGGTGGATGGCGGAAGCAAAGATCCAGAGGTGCTGTGGGAAGCACTGATACGGCAGGCAAGACATATCACTGATGTCGGCGGTATGGAAATACTGGGTCTGGGCAGTGACTTCGACGGCATCCCCACAAATCCGGCTCTTCCCGGTGCGGAGGCAATGCCGGTATTGTGGGACAGACTAAAAACAGCCGGCTTTACGGAAAACCAGCTGGATGGGATTTTCTGGGGAAATGTGATGCGGGTATATCGGGATGCTTTGTGAATTCCTACATTTCGATTATCTTCGCAATCACCTGATCCAGTACTTCAAAATAGTTCTCGAAAGTTTTGCGGCAGCATACGGGATCGTCGATCACGATACCTTCGGCCCGGAGCCCGGTCAGGGCAAAGCCCATGGCCATGCGGTGATCATCGTAGGTCGCTACGGTGCAGGGGTGCGGCATGCCGGGATAGATAGTGATGCTGTCCTGTGTCTCTTCGCAGTGGATGCCCATGCGGGTCAGTTCCGTGCAGATGGCATGGATACGGTCACTTTCCTGGAAACGGATGTGACCGATGCCTGTAATACAGGTGGGACTGTCAGCAAAAGGCGCAATAGCTGCCAGAGTGATGACCTGATCGGAGCAGGAAGACATGTCCACGGTGATGCCATGGAAGGCAGGAACCTGCGTTCCGGTATCCGTCTGCCCTGCGGGAGGCAGCAGGAGTACCCCATTTTCCGTCTCCTGTGCGGAACAGCCCATTTTCTCTAAAATATGTAAGAATTCCACATCTCCCTGCAGACTTTCAAAGTGCACATGCTCCACACATACGGGAATACCCAGTAACGGTGTCATTGCATAAAAATAGCAGGCGGCGGAGACGTCCGGTTCGATCTGATAATCCAGTGCACGATACTTTTGACCGGTGCAGATACGGAACTGATCTGCGGCGGGATGTTCCACCCTGACACCGAACTGCTCCATCATCTTCTGTGTCATTTCGATATACGCCATCCCATGGGTACCCTCTACCTGAATCATAAAATCTTCCGAAGACAAAGTCGAAGCAATCAGCAGCGCACTCAGAAACTGACTGCTGTGCCCGATATCGATGGAGATATGATCCTGTCCGAACCCATGAGCGGTCAGCGTAAAAGGAAAATGCCCATCTTCTCCTTCACAGCGGACCTCACACCCCAATTCTGCCAGAGAGGACAGAAGCGGATCCATGGGGCGCCTCTTCATCTGCTCCGAAGAATCCATGTGAAAAACACCTTCCGAGACACCTAACGTAGCTGTCAGAAAACGCGCTGCCGTTCCTGCACTTCCCACATTTAACGTAGCCTCTTCACAGGGAAGCTTTCCTCCCAGTCCTTCTACCGTGACGATATAGCTCTCCTCATCCACCGTCGTCTCAAATCCCAGATCCTGCACACACTTAAGAAAATGTCTCGAATCATCCGAGAACAACACTCCACGCAGCGTGGACTTCCCCTCCGCCAGCATCGCCAGAAGGAGACTGCGGTTCGTGATACTCTTAGAACCCGGTACCCGGACTGAGAGAGGTTCAGTCGTTTTTTTGATATCACTATATATAGTAGGAACGCGGTAAATGTTATTTGCCATGGATTGGTGTTTCCTTCCTGATTAATGAATAACCCAGTAGTCACGACAGCAAGTAAGAATAAGCAGGCCGTAAGCAGACGTCGGTACCATAGCGTCCTAAGGGACGCATTGCGGTCGTACTGTGACCGCTTATGTACCGCTACGCTCTGCGACATGAGCGCATCGTACTAAAGTACGAGCGTGCCGCGTTTCTTACTTGCTGTTGGGACTACGGATTAATTACCTAAATCATACCATTTTCCGTTCCACGGCACAACTCTCAAAAATTTTAAAAAAATAATGGTTGACATTCCTAGCGGAATAGTATAGTATAAATTCATAACATCCATATCAGATAAGTAGGAAATAGAAAACGAACACAATTTTCAAGTATAAGGAGGATTTCATTATGAGTAAGATTTACACATCCGCAACCCAGCTGATCGGACATACACCCCTTTTAAAAGTAAACAATTACTTGAAAGACCAGAACATTGAAGGTGTAGAACTTCTGGCAAAGCTGGAGTATTTCAATCCCGCAGGAAGCGTTAAGGACAGAATCGCACTGGCAATGATCGAAGATGCCGAGAAGAAGGGCATCTTAAAGGAAGGCTCCACCATCATCGAGCCCACCTCCGGCAACACCGGTATCGGTCTGGCAAGTGTAGCTGCTGCCAAGGGCTACCGGACCATTTTAACCCTTCCCGAGACCATGAGCGTGGAACGTCGTAACCTCCTGAAAGCTTATGGCGCAGAACTGGTACTGACCGAAGGTGCCAAAGGCATGAAGGGTGCCATCGCCAAGGCAGAAGAGCTGGAGAAATCCATCCCGGGAGCCGTGATCCTCGGACAGTTTGATAACCCCGCGAACCCCGCTGCACATGCAGCTACCACCGGTCCCGAGATCTGGGAAGACACCGATGGCAAGGTAGACATCTTCGTAGCAGGCGTAGGTACCGGCGGAACCGTGACCGGTATCGGCACATACTTAAAATCCAAGAACCCCAATGTGAAGGTCGTAGCAGTAGAACCTGCGGATTCTCCCGTACTTTCCGGCGGACAGCCCGGACCCCACAAGCTGCAGGGTATCGGTGCCGGATTTGTTCCTTCCGTTCTGAACACCGGTATTTACGATGAGATCTTTACCGTTACCACAGATCAGGCATTTACCACCGGACGCCTGATCGCTCATAAGGAAGGTATCCTGGTAGGAATTACCTCCGGTGCGGCACTGTATGCCGCAGCACAGATCGCAAAGCGTCCCGAAAATGCCGGCAAAACAGTCGTAGCATTGCTTCCCGATTCCGGTGACAGATACCTGTCCACCCCGATGTTTGCAGAAGCTTAAGGCATTTCCTAAGAACTTTACAGACTTGCATTCTTGTGTTAGAATGTATGGCATGGTACTAGGAATTCAAGGAATTCGCGCTTTTCTCCCCTTAAAAGCACGAACCTGGAATGGAGGAACTTATGGAACCGATCATTCAGATCAAGAATGTAACAAAAACTTTTATAGGTAAGGATAATCAGGTAGAGGCCCTGAAGGGCATCAGCCTGGATATCAACAAGGGAGACATCTACGGCATCATCGGTATGAGTGGTGCCGGAAAATCTACCCTGGTACGCTGCCTGAACTATCTGGAGAAGCCCACCACGGGAACCGTAGTCGTAGAAGATCAGGATCTTTCGACACTGACTGAGGCAGAACTTCGTAAGGTTCGTACAGGCATTGCGATGATCTTTCAGCATTTTAACCTGCTCATGCAGCGCAGTGTCCTCGACAATGTGTGCTTCCCCATGGAGATCGTGGGTGTGAAAAAACAGGCAGCCAGAAAGCGTGCCATGGAGCTGCTTGAGATCGTAGGACTGAAGGAAAAGGCAGACGCTTATCCTTCCCAGCTCTCCGGTGGACAGAAGCAGCGTGTGGCTATCGCAAGAGCATTGGCCAACACTCCGAAGATCCTGCTGTGTGACGAGGCCACCAGTGCACTGGATCCCACCACGACCAAGGAGATCCTGAAATTATTACAGGATATCAACAAACAGTATGGAATCACCATTGTGATCATTACCCATGAGATGGCAGTAGTACAGGAGATCTGTTCTCATGTAGCCATCATCGATGCCGGAGAACTGGCAGAGCATGGTACTGTGGAGGAGGTCTTCTCCAGACCCCAGTCCGCAGCTGCAAGAAAGCTGGTGTTCATGGTGGATCCCAAGGCAAAGGAAATGTCCGGCAAACGCTGCATCCGCATTGTTTTCACCGAGAATTCTTCTTTCGAGCCTGTGATCGCCAATATGGTGCTGGAGTGCAAGGCTCCCGTTAATATCCTGTTAGCGGATACCAAGGACATTGGCGGTATCGCCCATGGACAGATGATCTTACAGCTGCCGGAGGATGAAATGGCGGCGAACAAGATGGTTCATTATTTACAGGAGAGAAAACTGGAAGTGGAGGAGTTGAGAGACTATGTGGGATAATGCAACGACTATGATGGTGGTGGAAGGCATCTTTGTTACTTTGTACATGACGTTGGCAACAACGTTTATGGGGTATGTGCTCGGACTGCCGATGGGAATTGCCCTGGTAATTACCGCACCGAAGGGACTTCGACCGAATAAGATTATTTATAAGGTATTAGATGTGGTCGTGAATGTTGTTCGAAGCTTTCCGTTTTTGATTTTGCTGATCGTGATTCAGCCGTTGACACGGATCATCGTAGGAAAAAGCTATGGACCGACCGCAACGATCGTTCCGTTGACACTGTCAGCGGCACCGTTTATAGCCAGAATGGTAGAGTCCTCTCTGTTGGAAGTGGATCACGGCGTTATTGAGGCGGCACAGAGCATGGGAGCGAACCTCTGGACCATCATCTGGAAAGTAATGATCGGAGAGGCAAAGACTTCCCTGATCGTCAATGTAACGATTGCTCTTGGTACGATCCTGGGATACTCCGCTATGGCGGGTATCGTCGGCGGTGGCGGACTGGGTGATATCGCAATCCGTTACGGTTACTACCGTTACGATAGCAGCATCATGTGGGTGACTGTGGTATTGCTGATAGTGCTGGTACAGCTGATGCAATATGTTGGAATGAAGTTATCCAAGAAGCTGGACAAGAGAACCAGATAAAATGGTTTGATAAAAGGTTGAGACAGGTGCAGATCACCTGATTCAATAAAGTTAATATTATGAACGAATGATTTAGGAGGAGAAATATTATGAAAAAGAAAGTAATCGCTTTGATCGCCGTTGCAGCATTGTCCGTGAGCGCACTGACCGGCTGCGGCAGCAAGGGAGCCGACGACAAGACCATTAAGGTAGCTGCAACTGCAGTACCTCATGCAGAGATCCTGGAGGCAGCAAAGCCTCTGTTAGAGGAGCAGGGTTATACTCTGGAGGTTCAGGTATTTGATGATTATGTACAGCCCAATGAAGTAGTAGAGTCCGGCGAGTTCGATGCAAACTACTTCCAGCATATTCCTTATCTGGAGAGCTTCAACGAGGAGAAAGGTACCCATCTGGTAAATGCCGGCGGTATCCATTACGAGCCCTTCGGACTGTATCCCGGAACCGAGACCAGCTTAGACAACATTGACAATGCAACCATCGCAGTACCTAACGATACCACCAACGAGGCACGTGCCCTGTTACTGTTACAGGATAATGGTTACATCACTCTGAAGGATGGTGTGGGTCTGACCGCTACTACCAAGGATATCGTAGAGAATCCTCACAACATCACCTTCGTAGAGCTGGAGGCAGCACAGGTTCCCAGAACCCTTCCCGAGGTATCCTTCGGTGTCCTGAACGGCAACTATGCTATGGAAGCAGGCCTGACTGTTGCAGACGATGCTCTGCTGTATGAGAGCGATGATTCCGAAGCAGCCGCTACTTATGTAAATGTAATCGCTGTTAAGGAAGGCAACGAGAATCTGCCTAAGATCAAGGCACTGGTAGATACCCTGAAGTCCGATGAGATCAAGCAGTTCATCAACGACAATTATAACGGTGGCGTTATCCCTTACAAGTAAGGTGAAGTGCCAGTAAAGTAATGCGAAAATCCGGAGAGCATTCCGAGGAATGGGAGGAGATTTTTCCGAACAGCATTCGAGTGGATGCTCTCCAGATTTTTCTGTTGTTTCCACAAATTCTATATGAACTATAGGAAAAAGAAAAATAAAGAAAAAATAAGGTAGAATCTGTGGAAACCATAGAAAGATCGGAGCAGTTTTGAACTGCTTTGGAATAAGCAGGCTGATATTAAAAGTGAAACAGAGCAGGAAGATGCTCGGAAATGAGGATAGGATGAAAATTTCAACCAAAGGAAGATATGCAGTACGTGTCATGCTGGATCTGGCATTGAACAACAACGGAGAGTGTATCAAGGTAAAAGAAATTGCTGCCAGACAGGGGATTTCCGAAAAGTATCTGGAGCAGATCATTGCTGTTTTGAACAAGGCAGGTTATGTAAAAAGCGTCCGTGGTGCCCAGGGCGGTTATCGTATTGCCAAGGATCCGGCAGATTTTACCGTAGGAATGATCTTACGACTGACGGAAGGCTCACTGGCCCCGGTGGCATGTCTGGAGGAAGGCGCTGACATCTGCGAACGATGTGATACCTGTGAGACTCTGGAGGTATGGCAGGAATTGTATGATGCAGTGAACAAGGTAGTGGACGGAGTCACCATTGCGGATCTGGTGGAACGACGGAACAAGCGCCTGGAGAATCTGGATTACTCCATATAAAGATAGGAATAATAGAAGACAATAACGCAGCCCGACAGGAGATCCTGCCGGGCTGTTTTTTGGGTTTGCAAAGAATGAAAGGGGGTCATTCCTGCAGAAAATGTTAACCGGGGGAATGAATGGTTAACAACTCAAGTATATCGAGAGAACTGCCCATTGTCAACGAATGTCGTATGTAGGTTGACATACTTTCATCGACAAATATCGCGTAATTCGGATTTTTCATACATATAGTTATAAAAACTACATAAAACAGCATAAAACACCACAAAATGAAATATAATAACAAAAACTCATTGCTTTTTACTCCACAACGTGGTAAGCTAAACTCTGCAAACAAGTAGAAAGGTGTATGCGAGAATGAGCGAAGCATTTCATATTATATCAGACGGTTCCTGTGATCTTCCCATGGAGATGACCAAAGAAAAAGACATTACGGTAGTTCCTTTTTATGTATCTTTTGAAGAGGGGAAATACCAGAAGGAAATGATAGAGATCGGTGTCCGTGAGTTCTATCAGGAAATGGTGGATCACCCGGATGTATATCCGAAGTCTTCCATGCCTTCCGTGCAGGATTATGTAGATGCATTTCTTCCTTTTGTCAAGGCGGGAATTCCCATCATCTGCATCTGTATCACAACCAAGTTCAGCGGCTCCATGCAGTCTGCTCTGAATGCAAAAGCGATCCTGGAAGAGGAATATCCCAATGCACAGATTTATGTCTGCGACTCTACTGTGAATACCGTATTGCAGGGCATCTATGTATTGGAAGCGGTACGCCTTAGAGATGCGGGGAAGAGTTACCAGGAGAGTATCGATCGCCTGAATGAGATCAAGAGCTCCGGCAGAATCTTTTTCACCGTAGGAAATATGGAATATTTAAAGCACGGCGGACGTATCGGCAAAGTAGCCAGCGTGGCCGGCAGCCTGCTTGGCATCAAGCCCATCATTACCTTAAAAGAGGGAGAAATCTTCCCCTCCGGTATCGGCAGAAGCCGTCGCAAGACGGTAGATAAAAATATCGATCTGCTGTTAGCATATTTTGCAGAGGAAAAGGCAGATATTGCCAATTACAACGTCTGCGTGGGATATGGCTACGATTATGAAGAAGCCGTAGAGTTCCGCGACAGACTGGCAGGCAGACTGAAAGAAAAGGGATACGACATCGACACCATTCCCATCTTCCAGATCGGTGCCACCATTGGCGTACACACCGGACCTTATCCGTTGGGAATCGGTGTCGTGAAGAGAGCTATTTAAAATTTATTTCACCCTGGCAGGCATTTAATAATTCCTGCACATTTTCAAAAGCATAGTCCGGCAGATATTGGGTATTCGGCTCCCCCTCGGGAGTCAGAATATCCTTTTTTTGTGCCTCGCCGGTGAAGAGAACACAGGTGTCCACACCACCGTTGATGCCGCAGGCAATATCGGTGTACAGACGATCGCCAACCACCAGAGTCTCCTCGGGAGTGAAGCCGGAGACTTCAAGGCAAAGCTTTACGACCTCTTTGCTGGGCTTGCCCAGATAGATGGGCTGTTTGTCTGTGGTGGCGGTGATCATGTCGCAGATGGCACCGCAATCGGGGATAAAGCCGAAGTCGATGGGGCAGCGCAAATCCGGGTTGGTGCCGTAGAAAGGAACATCCTGGGTGAATAAAACCTTGCAGACTTCGGTAAGCTTTGCATAATTTAATTCACTGTCATAGGCAACGACCACGCAGTCAATGCCGTCCTCGCAGACCTCGGTTACCCAGAGGCCATTCTTTCGCAGTTCCGCCACAAAAGAAGCGGTTCCCAGCACGAAGATTTTCTTGTCTGCATAATTCTTCTTCAAAAAACGCAGCGTCATATAGCCGGAGGTGATGAAATGATCCTCCGTGCTGTCCAGGTGAAATGCATCGTAGAATTTTTTCACATAGTCCAGTCCGCTTTTTGTGGAATTGTTGGTAATGTAATAAGCCCTGCCGCCGATGGCCTGAATGTAGCGGAGAAGATTCGCACTTCCCTCATACAAGGTATCGCCTACGGCAATGGTGCCGTCGATATCGAACAGGAAAAGCTTTTTATCTTTCAGACGAGCCAGCTTTGCGGCATCGCTGTAAATGTGCTTCGGGTCAAAAGTATCCATAATTATCCTCATTTCTAAGCATCAAACGCTCAGGTTCATGTTAGCAACGAATACCCCCACTGTCAAGGAAAAGACGGCTTCTGGAGGGAAACGTGAGTGGAATTGCGGAGGCATTTATGGTATGATGGGCATAGGCATGAGCTGTGTTGCCTGTGGCTCTTATGGAATTCGACAGATTGCATACAAGATTGCGCAAGGGACATGGGAAATAGGATGAAGTGATTTAACGACTACAATTAAAAAGGACAACATTACGGTTATGGACGAAAAGAAAGATAAAGGTTTACAGGGAAATGAGAAAATAGAGGAGGCAATTCTGGCATTACAGCAGGAGCCGACAGAAGAACTTCTGGCTCATGCTCTGACGGTGGTGCGCAGACGTATGCGGGAGCAGGGACAGCTTATCGTGGCGGTGGAACCGCCCTCAGCAGATGTGCAGGAAGCGGTGACACAGGCCGCCGGAACTGCCATGCGCCTGCAGGCGGTGCAGACCTCCGATGGGAAAAAATGGTGGTCGGCCTTCACCGGATTTGAGGAAGAATTAAAGGGAAGCGGCAGCGTAATGTCCACTTTTCTCACGGATATGGAGCAGCTGTTCCGCATGACGTTGACTGCCGATGATATCGAGGGTGTGATCCTGAATCCCTGGAACCGGACGTTGATGCTGGACAAGCGGTTCCTGCATATTATTCTCGGAGAATAGCAAAAGAGGGAGAAGCGGAGCATGACAGAGAGCTATGAACTGCCCGTGCTTTTTACGGACGATGAATGCAAGGCTTATGCCGCATGGGGCATGAAAAAAGAAAAAGTACTGATGCCGTTTGCCCTGATCACTATACTGATCTATATGGTAGCAACCGTGCTGGTAGTGATGAAGGTCTGGGGTGTGCGGGAGAGTGACCATCTGCTGTTCCAGATGCTGTTGTGGGGTGACTGGATTCCGGAACTGACGGGAGCGCTGGCGGTTTTCATGACGATCCTGTTACTGGGACCGTTGAACTTTATACTGGATAAATTATGGAAAAAACCGGCAGAGCCCATGTGGCTGTGTGTAGTACCGGAGGGTGGGACTGTGAAGGTCACTGCCGTGAGAGGTCTGGAAGGTAATCCTCGTACACCGGCAGAGACCTATCCACTGACGGAACTGGAAACCTTTTTAAACCCGGCGGACAACACGATCTGCTATCAGAAGAAATGGTATCGGATCGGGGAAAATACCATAGAAAATATTTATCCGCCGGAAAAACAGCATCCATGGATGGATCACCCGGAAAATAAAGCCAGCGGCATCATCGATGTACAGAGACTTATGGAGATCCTGAAAGGGTACGAAGCGTCTCTGAAGGCTGCCCGGAAGGAATGTGAATGGATGGAAAAGCACGGCGGATAGAACGAATAGATGACAGAAAAGCGGATAAAAATTATGACCGGGATAAGATGGCATAAGACAAATTAGGAAATAGGCAGACAAAATGATAACAATCAGAAAATTTGAAGCAAAAGATGTAGCAAGAATGGCAGAAATCTGGAATCAGGTGGTAGAGGATGGCGTGGCATTTCCTCAGGAGGAAGGACTGACAGGGGCAGAGGCCGCAGAATTTTTTGCCGCACAGACGGTAAGTGCTGTGGCAGAGGATGAACAGGGCAATGTGAAGGGACTATATATTCTGCACCCCAACAATATCGGCAGAGTAGGGCATATCGCCAATGCCAGCTATGCAGTGGACAGAGCCTGCCGGGGAGAGCATATCGGCGAACTGCTGGTAAAAGACTGTCTGGAGCAGGCAAAAGCAAACGGTTACCGCGTATTGCAGTTCAATGCGGTGGTGGCTTCCAATATCCATGCGTTCCATCTATACCAGAGACTGGGATTCGTGGATCTGGGCATTATTCCGGGAGGCTTCCTCAATAAGGACGGTGTCTACGAGGATATCCATGTGATGTACCATAATCTGGTAGAAGATTAAAAAGATGTGACTTCCGGTGATAAATTATTTAGATTGCAGATGGTGTCCTGAAAATGGGACAAAAAATATAGATAATAACAGTAGGACTGACAGGAAAGGGAAAATATGAAACTGATTTCATGGAATGTGAACGGGCTGAGAGCCTGCATGCAGAAGGGATTCCTGGATTTCTTTCAGGAAACGGATGCAGATATTTTCTGCTTGCAGGAGACAAAATTGCAGGAGGGACAGATCGCACTGGATCTGCCCGGATATCATCAGTATTGGAATTACGCAGAGAAAAAGGGCTATTCCGGCACTGCAATTTTTACAAAGGAAGAGCCCATACAGGTGACTTACGGCATCGGCGTGGAGGAACACGACCATGAGGGCCGGGTGATCACTGCAGAGTATTCGGAGTTCTATTTTGTGACAGTCTATGTACCGAACGCCCAGAGAGAACTGACGAGACTGGAATACCGCATGCAGTGGGAAGCGGATTTCCTGGCGTATCTTAAGAAGCTGGAAGAGAAAAAACCGGTGATCTATGCGGGAGACCTGAACGTGGCGCATCAGGAAATCGACCTGAAAAATGCGAAGACCAACCGTGGCAATGCGGGCTTCACTGATGAAGAGAGAGCCTGCTTTTCGAAGGTACTGGAGAACGGATTTATCGATACGTTCCGCTATTTTTATCCGGACCTGACCGGGGTGTATTCCTGGTGGTCTTATATGTTCCAGGCGAGAGCAAAAAATGCCGGATGGAGAATTGATTATTTCGTGGTATCGGAGTGTCTGAAAGACCGTCTGGCGGATGCGAAGATCCACACGGAAATTTTGGGATCGGATCATTGTCCCATTGAACTGGATCTGAAATAAACGGACAGCATAACGGAGGAGACTTATGAGCTTACGTTTCTGTTTTGGCCCTTCCGGGTCGGGCAAAAGCCACAGAATCTATGAAGAGATCATGCAGCGGGCGGCAGAGGAACCGGGCAGGAATTTCCTGATCATTGTGCCGGATCAGTTCACCATGCAGACCCAGAAGGATCTGGTCATGCGCAGTGACCGGGATGGCATCCTGAATATCGATGTCCTGAGCTTCGGCCGACTCAGCCACCGCATTCTGGAGGAAGTGGGGACCAAAGAGATGCCGGTACTGGATGACACCGGCAAAAGCCTGGTGCTGCAAAAAGTGGCGGCGGATCTGAAGGAACAGCTTCCGGCCATGGGAAGTCTCCTGCACAAGCAGGGCTATATCCATGAGGTGAAAAGTGCGATCTCCGAGTTCATGCAATACGGTATCAGCACACAGGATATGGACAAGCTGATCACCAGTGCACAGAAGCGTGGCGCGCTGGCCATGAAACTGAAAGACTTAAAGACTCTGTACCGGGGCTTTCAGGATTATATCAGGGATCATTTTATCACCACCGAGGAGACACTGGATGTACTGCGCAGATCCCTGTCCAAATCAAAGATCTTAAAGGGCAGTGTAGTGGTGTTTGACGGCTTTACGGGATTTACTCCAATACAGAACCGGCTGATCCAGGAACTGATGCGCGTGTGCGCAGAGACCATCGTTACCGTGACCATTGGAGTGGGAGAGGATCCGTATAAAATGGATGGTGAACAGAAGCTGTTCCATCTGAGCAAGAAGACGGTGGCGGATCTGGAAAAGCTGGCAGCGGAGGCAGAGGTAGAGCGGGGAGAGGATCTCTTTGTCAAGGGGGGGCCCAATCGCTTCGCCAAGGCACCGGCATTACACTATCTGGAACAGAATCTGTTCCGGTATCAGTATGAACCGTATGCGGGAGAACAGCAAGAGATCCATATGTTTGAAGCCCTTTCCCCCAGAGAGGAAGTCCACCAGACAGCGCTGTACATCCGGCACCTGATCAGAGAGCAGGGGATGACCTACCGGGACATTGCCGTGGTCATCGGAGATCTGGAAGGATACGCTTCCTATGTGGAAACAGAATTCGGACAGCTGGAGATCCCATGTTTCCTGGACCGTACCAGAGGGATCGTGCTGAATCCCATGATCGAATATATCAAGAGCGCATTGCAGCTGTATATTAAGGATTTTTCCTATGATACGGTGTTTCATTTTCTGCGCAGCGGCATGGCGGATATTTCCAGAGAAGAGATTGATGAGCTGGAAAACTATGTGATCCGCACCGGGGCGAGAGGCTATCGGACCTATAGCCGTCTGTTTACCCGCAGAACGGAAGAACTGCAGGGAAATGCGGAGGGGAGCGAACAGGCGGAAGAGAAGACCATGGAGCGTCTGAACCGTATCCGGCAACAGTTCATGGATGCGGTGGAGATTCTGCACATGGGAAGCCAGGAAAAGGCTGGAGACTATGTCAGCCATCTGTACGATTTCCTGGAACAGAATCAGGTGCAGCAAAAGCTTTTGAACTATCAGCAGCAGTTTGAAAAAGAAGGAGACTTATCCAGAGCCAGAGAGTATGCACAGATTTACCGGCTGGTCATGGATCTGCTGGATCAGGTCTATGAACTGTTGGGAGAGGAAGAAATCTCCAGACAGGAATTTGCGGATATTTTAGAGGCCGGTTTCGGCGAGATCACTGTCGGTACGATCCCTCAGAACGTGGATCGTATCGTGGTGGGCGATATGGAGCGAACCCGTCTGAAACAGGTGAAGGTATTGTTTTTCCTGGGAGTCAATGACGGAAATATTCCGAAAAATGCTTCCAAGGGCGGGATCATTTCGGATATGGATCGGGAATTCCTGATTGAATCCGGGACAGAGATGGCACCCAGCCCGAGACAGCAGATGTATATCCAGAGATTATATCTGTATCTGAATATGACCAAGCCCTCAGAACAGCTGTATCTGTCCTATGCCAAGGTAAACAGTGAAGGAAAGGGCATAAGACCGTCCTACCTGATCGATACGGTGCGGAAGCTGTTCCCGGCAATGAGCGTGGAGTATCCCCAGAACCGCAGCCGCCTGGAACAGATCGAGGGCAGACAGGAAGGTGCCAGATATCTGGCGGAGGAACTGCGGGAATATGTGGAAGGAACCCTGCCGGAAGAAGAGAGGCAGGACTTCTATCTCATGTACCGTGCCTACGAGGCGGATGCGGCGGGCAGAGACCTGCTGACCCGGGCGGCATTTCGCAGATACAGGGAGAGCGGTCTGTCCCGGATCGTGGCCAGAGCATTGTACGGACAGCAGCTGGAAAACAGTGTCAGCCGTCTGGAAACTTATGCTGCCTGTGCCTGCAGACACTTTTTGCAATATGGTCTTTCCCTGCAGGAACGGGAAGAATTCGGCTTCGAGGCTTCGGATATGGGTACGGTATATCATGCAGTATTGGAAAACTTTGCAGGAAAACTTGCAGAATCCAACCTGACATGGTGGGATTTTACGGAGGATTTTGCAGCCAAAGCCGTCAAAGAATCCGTGGAAGCCTATGCGGCAACCTACGGGGAGACGGTATTATACAGCTCTGCGCGGAATGAATATGCCATTACCCGCATGAGCAGGATCCTGACCCGCACAGTGCTGACCTTGCAGAAACATTTGAAACAGGGCAGTTTCCAGCCAGATGATTATGAACTTTCTTTCCGGTTTGCGGAGGATCTGGACAGCATTCATGTGGATCTGTCTGAGGACGAGAAGATGCATTTGCAGGGACGGATCGATCGTATCGATGTGTCGGAAGATGCAGAGCATGTCTACGTCAAGGTCATTGATTATAAGTCCGGCAACCGGAAATTTGATCTGGCGGCATTGTATTACGGTCTGCAGTTGCAGCTGGTGGTATATATGAATGCAGCCATGGAGATGGAGAGCCGAAAGCATCCGGACAAGGAGATCGTTCCGGCGGCACTTCTGTATTATCACATCGATGATCCCACCATAGAGACACCGGTGGAGCTCACGGATGAGCAGATCAATGAACAGATCCTTGCAAAGCTTCGTATGAACGGTGTAGTAAACAGTGATCCTGGGGTCGTGGAGCGGCTGGACCGCTATATGCAGGATAAGTCTGTGGTCATTCCGGTGGAGAAGAAAAAGGATGGAAGCTTCAGTGCCAGATCCGGTGTCTTAAGCCGGGAGGAGATGCAGCTGATATCTTCTTATGTAGATGCCAAGATCCGCAGCATCGGGCGGGAGATCCTGGACGGAAAAATAGCAGCCAATCCCTATGAGAAAGGCAATGAAGAGGCTTGTACTTATTGCGCCTATAAAAAGGTCTGCGGTTTCGATGGCAGTATTCCGGGCTATGAGAAGAGACAGCTGGAAGATCTGGATAAGCAGGCGCTGATGCAGCGGATGCAGAAGACCGTGGAAGCTTAGGGCAAAGGGTGCCCGGCGGGAGTGTGTGCCTGACAGGAAGCTCGAAGAGAAAGCGCCCGCTGCCCGGAGGAACAGGATGGCAACAGGAGAAAAGAAACAGGAACAGAGGTAGCGTATGGGAATGAATTTTACCCCGGAACAGCAAAAGGTAATCGAACTGCATAACAGCAACATTCTGGTATCGGCGGCCGCAGGAAGCGGTAAGACGGCGGTACTGGTAGAGCGTATCATCCGTATGATCTGTGAGGGGGAGCATCCGGCGGACATTGACCGCCTGTTGATCGTGACTTTCACCAATGCGGCGGCTGCGGAGATGCGGGAGCGTATCGCAGCCGGGATCGCCGCCAGACTGGAAGCGGATCCGGGGAACGACCATATCCAGAAGCAGTCCGCCCTGTTACACAATGCCCAGATCACCACGATCGACAGCTTCAGCCTGTTCCTGATCCGGAATCATTTTAATGAGATCGGTCTGGATCCGGATTTCCGTGTGGCAGACGAGGGTGAGATCAAGCTGTTGCAGCAGGAGGTGCTGGGACAGCTGCTGGAGGATGCCTATGCGGGGAAATTTGTTCCGGATGATGTTCCGACGTCCCGGGAAAACCGTGACAGCGGAGCGATGATACCGGAGGAAGCGTCAGGGAATGATTTTGCGGAAGACGTCCCGGGAAAACGTGACAGCGAGGACCCATCCCGGGAGGCACGGGAACGTTTCCACACCTGTGTGGAATATTTCTGCCCCGGCGGCAGAGAGAGCGTGCTGGAACAGCATATCCTGAACCTGTCCCGCTATGCCGGAAGTTTTCCCTGGCCCGCAGAATGGCTGGAAGAGCGTAAAAACGATTATGAGGCGGGAGATCTGGATGCCCTGCTGCACAGTGATTACGGACAATATCTGGCAGAGCGTGTGAGCCGTGTCCTGCAAGGGTGTCTGGAAAAACTGGTGGAAGTGAAAAAGCTGTGTGAGCTGCCGGACGGTCCATATATGTATGGAGAACTGACAGAAGCGGAGAGCGAACAGCTGGAACGCCTGGCTGCCTGCAAGGATTTGAAGGAACAGGCAGCAAAGGTTCCAGCAGTGACTTTCGGCCGTCTTTCTTCCAAGAAGGATGAGAGCGTGGATCCAGCCAAACGGGAGCTGGCGAAATCCATCCGTAATAGCGTAAAAGACACGCTGGCGGATCTGACGGAACAATATTTCAAGACACCGTTAGAGTTGGTGGTGGAACAGGGAAAAGCCTGCAGAGAGCCGCTCCGGATGCTGCTTAACCTGGTGCTGGAATTCGACAGAAGGCTTCTTGCGGCCAAACAGGAGCGACATCTGATCGACTTTTCCGACATGGAGCACTATGCGTTACAGATTCTGCTAAAACGGGAAAAAGTGGAAGAGACCGGCGATGCAGGGACGGACAGCACCGGTGATACAGGAATGGATAGCACCGGTGTGAAATATGACATTGTGCCAAGTGACGTGGCATTGGAGTATCGCCAGTATTTTCAGGAGATCCTCATTGACGAATACCAGGACAGTAATCTGGTACAGGAATATCTGTTAAGTGCCATCTCCGGGGAAGTGGAGGGACATTATAACCGCTTCATGGTAGGTGATGTGAAGCAGAGTATTTATAAATTCCGTCTGGCCAGACCGGAACTTTTCCTGGAAAAATACGACACCTATCAGGAGAGTGGGGATCTGTGCCGGATCGACCTGGCGAAGAACTTCCGAAGCCGTGTGCAGGTGGTGGATGCGGTAAACGATGTGTTTTCCCGCATCATGAGCCAGGAGATCGGCGGCATTGCCTATGATGATAAGGCAGCATTGTATCCCGGGGCCACATATCCCGCCACAGAGGATCCTGCATACGGCAGTGAACTATTACTGATCCGTAAGCCGGAGAAGGGGGATGGTGCGGAAGGCGGCAGCGGAGAACAGCGTCCCGACGGGGCAAGAGGTCCCGTGGACTATGACAACGTAAGACAGCTGGAAGCACTGGCTATTGCGGCACGTATCAAGCAGCTGAAGGGCAGTCTGAAAGTCATGGAGAAGGCTACGGGAGAATTGCGCCCGGTGCGGTACTCGGATATGGTGATTTTGCTTCGTACCACCAGTGGCTGGGATGAGGAATTCAAGAAAGTACTGGAACAGCAGGGAATCCCTGTCTACATTACATCCAAGACCGGATATTTCGGGGCCCTGGAAGTACAGGAACTGCTGCAGTTTTTACGAGTGCTGGACAACCCGAGACAGGATATTCCGCTGTTCGGCGTGATGCAGTCGATCTTCGGAGGCTTTACCCAGGAAGAGATCGCCCGGATCCGCAGCGGAAGCAAAGGGCATTCCCGGAAGAGAATGACACTGTATGAGGCATTGAAAGAAGTGGCGCAGAGGGGACGGATGGCGGAAGCGGGAGAAGAGGCATCAGCGGGCGAAAGCGCCGGAGAAGAAACCGCCGGGGCCGGACAGTACTGGCAGCGCGCATTGGAAGCTGCAACAGTACCGGAGGACATGGAAGCGGAGACAGAACTTTCCCAAAAGGCAGATACTTTCTTACAACGTATTGATCATTACCGTGATCTGACTCCCTTCACCTCCATCCGCGACCTGCTGCAGCGGATCCTGGACGATTACGATTATCTGAACTATGTGACGGCACTTCCTGCTGGCAGCAAGCGCCGGGCCAACGTGGAGATGCTGCTGACGAAGGCTTCTGCTTTTGAGAAGACCAGTTATTTTGGACTGTTCCATTTCATCCGTTATATGGAACAGTTGGAAAAATACGATGTGGATTACGGTGAGGCGGATACCCTGGACGAAAATGCCGATGTGGTGCGGATCATGAGCATCCACAAGAGTAAAGGTCTGGAATTCCCCGTGGTATTTGTCTCCGGGCTGTCGAAGCGTTTCAACATGCAGGATGCGAACCAGTCCCTGATCGTGGATATGGATCTGGGAGTAGCGGTGGACTATGTGGATTCCGGCCGCCGCATTAAAAATAAGACCCTCCGCCGGGCCGTTCTGTCAGCGAAAATGAAGGAGGACAATCTGGCGGAGGAACTGCGTGTGCTTTACGTGGCACTGACCCGTGCCAGAGAAAAACTGATCCTGACAGCGGTGTTGGATAAGGCGGAGGAAAAATGGGAGCTGTCCCGGATGACAGGACAGGAGAAGCTGACCTATCTGGATTTCTGTGAGGCGGGGAGCTATATGGATTTTCTGCTGCCGATCCTGCCTAAGACAGGAATTGCAGTAACAACGCTGGGAACAGAAGACCTGGCGGCAGAGGAGATCAGGGAACAACTGCGCATGGGAGACCGCAGGGAACTGTTGCAGCGTGTGACGGACGGCGAGACTCCTTTGCCTGGGGACCCGGAGGAGAACGAACGAAAGCTTGCGAAACTGCGGGAGCGATTTGCCTATGCCTATCCGTATCCCGGCCTGCAGAAGCTCTATACCAAGACCACGGTATCGGAACTGAAGATTGCGGCCATGGCGGAGAAGGATGAAGCGGCATTTCATACCTTCGAAGAAAAAGAAGTGGTGCCTTATATCCCGGCTTTCCGCAGAGAACAGGAAAAGGTCAGCGGAGCCGTCCGCGGTAACGCGTTCCACCGGACCATGGAACTGTTGGACTTTTCTTATCTGTTTATGGAATCCGGACTATTTGCCGGATGCCCTGGGACTTATGAGGAATACCGTCAGGGCCTGGATACGGACCGGTTACAGGAACGTCTGAAGGAATTCCTGCAGCGGGAGACAGCTTCCCTACGACTGACAGAAGAGTATGCGCAGGCCGTAAGCCTTCCCAAAATCCGGCATTTTCTGGAACAGGAGCTGGCCTACCGCATGTGGAGAGCTTTTGAACAGGGCCTTTTGTACAGAGAGCAGCCCTTCGTGCTGGGCATTGATGCGAAGCGCCTGGATCAGGACCTTCCTGAAGGGGAAAAGGTTCTCATTCAGGGTATCATCGATGTCTTCTTTATAGAAAACGGAGAGATCGTCCTGCTGGACTACAAGACCGATGTGATCGATTCCCTGCAAGCCCTCTGGAACCGCTACAGCGTCCAGATCCAATACTATGAGGAGGCACTGACGAAGCTGATGCAGCTGCCCGTGAAGGAGAGGATCCTGTATTCCTTCTATCTGGAAAAATACGAGTAAAAAAGCCAGAGTAAATGGAGGTTTCATATGAGTCAATATTTTGATTTATCAATAAGAAGGATTGAGATAAAGAAACCAAAAAGAGACTTGAAACCTGTTATTAAATTACAGGATGAAGTTAATAAGACTTTGTTGCATGATGAATATTATTATCCTACAGATGAAAGAACTATACAGGAATGTTTGGATGGTGATTATATCTTATTAGGCGTATATAATGATGTCGGGGTCAAAAGCCCCCGACTTTGATGCCTACGGATTGTTCCGTGCTACGCACTCCCACAATCCTACCCAATATTCGCATATCGTGGGATTATCATCCCACTTTTATGCTCATATCGGGGCGGGTCCTAAGGTCTTTCACCCACCTATGAGCAAGCTCATGTGGGCTTAGACCTTTTGACCCTGGCATCATATAATAAAGATAAGCTTATTGCAGCAAGCTTTGCATTTGAAGGTGGTTTGTTCTTCTCTAAGCCTATTACTGATTGGATGGAAATTCCTGGCAATAAAATTATGTGTCATGAATTCGTTGTGGTTGATATGGAATATAGAGGTAATGGTATGCAGAAGAGATTCATGGATGCTACTATAAGAGAAGCTAGACAGATGGGTTATGATACTATTTGGTGTTGTGCTCATCCTAATAATACTCCGTCTGTATGTAGCATAGAGAGTACAGGCTATAAATTTTCCGATCAGTTTGTTGTAGATGGCTGGCCTAGGAATGTTTATTACAGAAGTACATCTATACAGAGATAGCAGTTATTTAGAGGGAGAGTATAAGTTAAGTATGGCATGGTATGCAGAACGAAAAAGAAAATGTTGGTATTGTATCTGTGGTGTAGAAATGAAGTAGGATGACAAGGTGGAAATCCGGTTTCGTGTGAGGGATAACGGTATCGGAATGAGTCAGGAGTTCCTGCCGCACCTGTACGATCCGTTCTCCCAGGAGCGTTCCGAGGAAAACATCACGGAGAATCTGATGGATGCCAGAATTTTACTGGTGGAAGATAGCGAGATCAACATTTATGTGGCCCAGCTGATCCTGGAAAAAGCCGGATGTGTGGTGGAGATTGCAAACGGTGCTTATCATTGCCATGACAGCGGATGCCTTTGAAGAGGAGAAGAAAAAGATACTGGAGGCCGGAATGAACTATCACCTGTCCAAGCCCATCAACCCGAAGACATTGTATAATATCCTGTCGAACCATCTGACCGGAAAGGAAGCATAGAGATCAGAGATATATAACCCAGAGATATTAGAATCATGACATGTAAAAAGGAGGTATCCGTGGCGGATATCTCCTTTTGTGTTGCCTTAACTGCTTACGATATAAAATTAAGCGGTGATCACGGTGCCGGCCTTGCCCCTGATGGCATCCTTGACGTGATCCATGGAAGTGATCAGGACCTTTCCTGCTGGAACCTTCTCCAGATAAGCAATGGCTGCCTCGATCTTGGGAAGCATGGTGCCTTCCTCGAACTGACCTTCTGCCATCAGTGTCTTGGCTTCCGCAACGGTGAGAGTCTCCAATGCAGTCTGATCCTCTTTGCTGTAATTTTTATAAACGCAGGGAACACTGGTCAGGATGATCAGCTCATCACAGCTTAAATCGGAAGCAAGCTTACCTGCAATGGCATCCTTCTCAATCACAGCGGAGGCACCCTTCAGAGCATGCTTCTGCTCGATCACGGGGATTCCGCCGCCGCCACAGGCGATGACTACCTGATCTGCGGCTGCCAGCGCACGGATGGCTTCGATCTCTACGATATCGATAGGCTTGGGGGCAGCAACGACACGGCGGAAGCCCTTTCCGGGATCTTCTTTGACATAGTTGCCCTTCTTTATTTCAATCTCAGCGTCTTCCTTGGACATGTAACGACCGATGACCTTGGTGGGCTCATAGAAAGCCTCATCATAAGGATCTACTGTCACCTGGGTGAGGATAGTGCTGACCGGCTTGGAAATGCCGCGATCCAAAAGCTCTGCACGAAGAGAGTTCTGGATATCATAGCCTACATAACCCTGGCTCATAGCAGAGCAGACACACATAGGTGCGGGGGTATAGTCGATGTACACACGGCGTAACTCGGTCATGGCCTTATGGATCATGCTGACCTGCGGACCGTTACTGTGGGTGATCGTCAGCTGATAATCAGCCTCCACGAGATCGGCAAGTGCTTTCGCGGTTACTTTTACTGCATCCCATTGTTCTGTGGTGGTATAACCCAGGGCATCGTGTCCCAGAGATACGACAACTCTTTTTTTGCTCATAAGATTACCTCTCTATATGTATTTTCCTAAGAATTTCTTCGTCAAAAGATGTTATCAGTATAACATATTTTCTCCAGGGTGTATAGCCATTTCTATACAATGAAACCTTCCAGAATCGTAGTCAGTTCTTCTGAGCGGGCTGCCAGTGCGGAGGTGGCTTTGTCCAGATCCTGAATAGCCTGCAGCTGTTTTTCGGCAGCAGTCTGTACATTGGAGGACCCGGCAGCAGTTTCTGCGGATACTGCGGAGATACCGGAGATGGCGGACAGGGTAGTGGTGCGCTGGTGTTCCATTTCCGACACGCCTGCATTGATCTGCTGCAGGAATTTCAGAAGCTCTGTTACCTTGGAATCTATCTCACGGAAGGAGTCTGTGGTACTGCCAACGGACTGGTTCTGATCCGCTACAATGCCCTCGGCCTGTCTGGCAACCTGCGTAGCTTCGTCAGTGGTAATCTCAATCTCTTCGATGATCCGGGAGATCTCACCGGAGGAGTGCAGGGACTGATCCGCCAGCTTCTGGATCTCCTGAGCGACCACTGCGAACCCTCTTCCGGATTCGCCGGCTCTGGCAGCTTCAATGGAAGCGTTAAGGGATAGGAGGTTGGTCTGCTCTGCAATCTCATTAATGGCTTCGGTGATGGAGCCGATGGCTTTGGATTTCTCGTTCAGCCTGCCGATGGTATCTACGATGTTGGAGGTGATCTGCATGGTGGAAGAGGTATTCTCCTTCAGATGTTCCACGGATTCGATACCGGTATGGATCGCAGCGGTGGTGCCGGTGGCAAGCGCACTGATCTGGTCAGAATGTGAGGATACGCTGCCGATGGTGTCGGACAGAGAGTCCATCTGCTGCAGGCAGTCCTCAGAGCTTTCATCCAGTTTTTCAATACCCTGGCGCATTTCACCTACCTGATTCTGGATATCCTGGGAGGTCGCCAGGAAATGTGAGGAAGCCGCAGACATATCGGTGGCAGCCCGGGATAATTCTTCATTGACATCCTTCAGCCCGGATACCAGCTTCTTCATGTGTGCGATCATATCACAGATGCCATCAGCTAATAGCTGGAATTCGTCATTGCGCTTGGAGTGGACTTCGATCGTCAGATCTCCGTCAGAGACTTTTTTCAGCCGGCGGATAAAATAGTAGATGGAGCCGCCATACTGTCCGGCCAGCAGAGACCCTAGTAGGATCGCCACGGCACTTGCTGCAACGACAAGGATCAGAGATACATTTTTAATCTCCGCTGTCTGACCGATGATATTTGCCTGAGGGATCAGGGCACAGATCATGGCATTACGGGCACCGATCTTGGAATAGAGAAAAAGATATTCTTCGCCTGCCTCTTCCACATAGGAGGAGCCGTTGTCTTCCTCAGAGGCAAATGCTTCATCTACATAGGATTTGCCGACAAACGTATTTTCTGCCGCTGTATCGGACCGGGAGGAGAGGTATTCGTTGCCATCGCAGGTGACAAAGCCTACGAGACTGCCCTCACCGCCATCCAGGGAGGATAAGGAGGTATCCAGGACACTCGGTTTGAAATCAATGATCAGGATCGCCGGAGCGTTGGAGAAATATCTGGCGAGGCGGACACTGTATTTGGAGGAATCCGTGCCAAGCTTTGCATCGACCTCGGACTGGTTGCCGAAAAGGTAATATTTTGCCCTGTCCGCAGATAAAATCTGCCCCTGGGAGCTTTCCAGGTACGCACTTAAGAGACCGGTCTCCTTCGTTTTCGTGGTAGAGATCGTCCGCTCTTTGTCGGAGAGCACGTAAATATTGGAGAGCAGGGCATCAGTGGTCACGGCTTTGATAAAGGTGTCTTCATAGGTGTTTGGAGTATTGTACAAGGTAGTGGCATCGTTATCATACAGACCGTTCAGATACTGCTTCAGGGTATCCTCATTCATATATCCCTTGTAGTTGGACTGGACCGTGTCAAAAGAAAGCGTCAGGTACTGATTCATCATGCTGACGGTCTGGTCTACGGAGTCACGGTAGGTTGCAATGATCTGAGTGGTAGCCTTCTGATAGGATACGAAGCCTAAGACAATGATGAAGACCACAGGGATCAGAAAAGCGAAGATCAGCTTAAAGCGTATCCGCTTCCAGAGAGGAATAGGGTTTTTCTTGGTATTTTTTGTCAAAACAGACACCTCCGCTGCAGATTAGTATTGATAGATGCATTTTACCAAAGTTTTACACAAATATCTACATCAATATGAAAACGATTTCCTAAATTAACATCTTTATCAGGCAGAATCTGGGCGGAATCGCTTTTGCTTTACATAATATGTTACAAAGTAATATAATGATACCAGGGTCAAAAGGTCTAAGCCCACATGAGCTTGCTCATAAGTGGGTGAAAGACCTTGGGTAGAATTGTGGTAGTGCGTAGCACGAAGCAATGGCAGGAAGGAAACGGGAATCGATATGCAGAAAAAAGAACGTATGGCAAATCTGGAAGTACTGCGCTGTGTGGCAATGATGATGGTCGTGGTGCTGCACTATCTGGGCAAGGGAGGACTGTTGCCGGATCTGACGGCGCCTTTATCGGTGCAGGATATGGTAGCCTGGCTGTTGGAAGCATTCTGCATTGTAGCTGTGAATGTGTATATGATGATCAGCGGATACTTTTTATGCGAAAGCTCTTTTAAACTGAGCAGGCTGCTTACACTGTGGCTGCAGCTGTGGCTGTATTCTGTGGGCATCGGTGTGCTGGCGGTGGTGACTGGGATCGTTCCCGCGGCGGAAGTCAGCACTCACTATTATCTGACCCTGTTGTTCCCGGTGACTATGGGACATTACTGGTTCCTGACAGCGTATCTTTTCTTATATATATTGCTCCCCTTTGTGGGAATGGGACTGCGGCGGATGACGAAGCAGCAGTTTCAGGTGGCATTAGTATTGCTGTTTGTCACCTTCTGCCTGTTAAAATCTGTGCTGCCCTTCCGGCTGGAAGAAGACGGTAAAGGCTATGATTGTCTCTGGTATCTGTGTGTATTCTGCGCAGCGGCTTACCTGCGCCGATTTGGAATCCCGTTTTTACAGAAAAAATCCCGGGCATTATTGTTGTATCTGATCGGTATCTTCGGAACCTTTGGAGAAGCCATGCTTTTGCACCTGTTTTATTTGAAAACAGGCAGTCTGGAGCTGATCCTGAAGATTCCGTATGAGTATAACCATATTTTCCCGTTTCTGGCTTCACTGGGGCTGTTCTGCCTGTTTTTGGACAGCAGCATACAGGGAAAGATCGGCAGTGTGGCGGTGAGGATCGCGCCCTATACGCTGGGAGTGTATCTGCTGCATGAAAATCTGGGTGTGCGCTATGCCTGGCAGAAGTGGCTTGGTGTGGAGCAAATCGACGGTGTACTGCCGTTGCTGTTGTGGACGGTACTTGTTGTTGTGGTAGTATTTGTACTGGGAATTCTGGTGGATTTTGTGCGGAAAGCTATCTGCGACGGACTGCATAAGATATTCCTGCATATCCGTCCCTATCGCAGTCTGACAGAGAAAATACGGGACGTAGATACTATGTTCAAAAGAGAGGTAATGGAGTGACAGAGATAATAAAAAATAAAAAAGCGGGTATTGACAGTCAGAGACGTCTCTGGGAATTTGTATTCGTGGCAATCCTGGTGCTGTATCCTCTGCGGCATATTGCCTGGGGACTGGATCTGTGGGATACCGGTTACGGCTATGCGAACTTTGAATATATGGGGACGCAGCATATGGATCCCATGTGGCTGTTTTCCACCTATCTGACCACAGCCATCGGACATTTTTTCAGTTTGCTGCCCGGGGCCGGGACTTTGATCGGCATGAACTTTTATACCGGACTGAGTATCAGTCTGCTGGCGGTGCTTGGGTATTATTTCTGCACGAAAGTACTGAAGATCCCTGCACTTCTGGTATTCCTGGGAGAATTTACGGCGGTGAGCTTCTGCTGGTGCCCCACGGGCTCTTTTTACAATTATGTGACCTACGTGTTCTATCTGGTATCGGTGGTCTGTCTGTATCTTGGCCTTGCCCGGGGGAAAAAGGGGTGGCTGTTTGCCGCCGGAGTAGCGCTGGGCTGTAATGTGCTGTCCCGATTCTCCAATCTGCCGGAGGCGGCCATGATCGTGGGCGTGTGGGCTTACGGAATCATCTGCTGGCTGGAAGCGCGCAAAGAGATTGGAAAGAGTCTCGGTCAGGCTGGGGAGACGACAGAAACTGCGGAAAAAATAAAAGCGCGGAAAAAGGCAGCGGGGGTGAAACTCCGTAAGAAATTATTACAGGATACCGGCATGTGTCTGGCGGGGTATCTGACGGCACTGCTGGTATTATTCGGTTATATCCAGATCTGCTACGGCATGGATGAATATGTGAAGGGCATTCTGCGACTGTTTTCCATGACGGAGGTGGCAACGGACTATACGGCTGCATCCATGATCATGGGCATGTTCGACTGGTATTTTCAGAATCTGTACTGGGAGATCCGGATGTGCGTGTTCTTTGTAGTGGGGATTGTCACTGTGGGAGTATTGGAACTCATCGGCTCCTACGTGAGAAAAGATACAGTAACAAAGGTTCTGCGGATCCTGGAATGGGCGGGAAGTATCGCACTGGCGGCTGTGATGGTGTTCTGGCTGTACCGCCAGGGCTTCTGTGCCAGAGAATATACGAATTACGGTGCCATTATCTGGCCCGGAGTGACGTTTTTGACATTGACTCTGCTGGTGACCCTGTGGCGGATATTTACGCCCTCCGCGCCGAAGGAAGAAAAGCTGATCAGCGGACTGATCTTCCTGATCGTATGGATCACTTCCCTGGGCAGTAACAACAAGCTATACCCCAGCATGAACAATCTGTTTCTGGCATTGCCCTATATGTACTGGCAGTTCTACAGGTTCTGCAAATATGTTGGCAGCTTTCGGTGGAAGCGGATCACCATATCTGCTATGCCGGTAAAATGTCTCTTGGGCGCTTTCTTTCTGTTGTTCTTTGTCCAGGTAGGACTGTTCGGCAGAAACTTTGCATTTGCCGAAGGTACCGGCATACAGGACATCGATGCGCAGGTGACGAATAATGAGACATTAAAAGGTGTGTGGATGAGCGAGGAACGGGCCGGATGGATGCAGGGGATCTCAGAGTATGTGAATGAACGGGGACTTGCCGGAAGAGATGTACTGATCTACGGACAGATCCCGGCGCTGTCTTATTATTTACAGATGCCTGCAGCGTTCAATCCCTGGCCGGATCTGGATTCCTATCAGATCGCACAGCTGGAAGAGGATATGCATAAGATGCAGGAGCGGATGGACGCGGATGCGACTTACCGTCCGGTGATACTGTTAGAGAAAAAATATGCTGTGTATCTGGAAGCGGGAGAGGATGCCCTGGAAGCATTACAGCCCACGGAAAGAGAACGGAGTCTCATCGTGGATAATGCCAAGCTTTTGTTGATCGGTGAGTTCATGGATGCATATGGATACGAGAAAACCTTTGAAAATGAGAAATTTGTGATTTTTGAATAAAAACAGAAAACAGATCCCCGGGAGATTTTCATCTTCCGGGGATTTTGAAGTCTGAATGGAAATGTCTTATAACAACTGTAAGCCGTTCTCTTTTGCAGTCTCCATCACTTCATCGGACCACAGGGAACACTGTACTTCGCCGATATGAGCTTTTCTTAAGAAGAACATACAGATACGGGACTGACCGATACCACCGCCGATGGTAAGAGGAAGCTCACCGTTAATGACTGCCTTGTGGTAAGGAAGTTCGGCACGCTCGGGGCAGCCAGCCTTCTGTAGCTGGTCTAACAGAGCCTTCTTGTCTACACGGATACCCATGCTGGACAGCTCCAGAGCAATGTCCAGAACCGGATAATATACCACGATATCGGCATTCAGCGACCAGTCATCGTAGTCCGGTGCACGGCCATCGTGAGGCTTGCCATTCTCTAAGGTCTCACCGATCTGCATGATGCAGACAGCGCCTTTTGCCTTGGCAATGTAGTATTCCCGCTCCTTCGGGGAGTAGTCGGGGAACATCTCTGCCAGCTTACTGGTAGTTACAAAGAAGATGTCATGAGGAAGGATTTCTTCGATGTAGTCGTAATGGATGGACATATACTTCTCGGTCTTGCGAAGAACCTTGTATACGGTGCGGACGGTCTCTTTCAGAGTCTCCAGATTCCGCTCTTCCTTCGTGATGATCTTTTCCCAGTCCCACTGATCCACATAGATGGAATGGATGTTGTCGGTCTCCTCATCCTGACGGATGGCACTCATATCGGTGTAGAGACCTTCGCCGGGCTGAAAACCGTATTTCTGCAAGGCATAACGCTTCCATTTGGCCAGAGACTGTACGATCTCTGCTTCACGGTCTCCCTGTGCTGCAATATGGAAATTCACGGGACGCTCCACACCGTTCAGATTATCGTTCAGTCCGGATGTAGGATCCACAAATAAGGGAGCAGATACACGCAGCAGGTGCAGACGCTCTGCTAACAATCCCTGGAAAAAGTCCTTCACTGTCTTAATGGCAACCTGTGTCTCGTACAGGTTCAGCTGAGACTTATAATTTTTAGGTATGACAATATCTGACATACTGACCTCTCATTCTGCCGCCGGGCGGCGTGTGTTACAAAATATTCCTATATTATTTAACTGCGAAATGCACGATTTTGCAAGCCTTTTTTCGGAAAAAATAACCACTTGCAAAAATCGAACATATGTGCTAACTTGAATATACACAAGAACAAACGTTCTGATTCTGGAAATTTTCGGTAAAAGGCGGTGATAATGTGGAATATCTTATACAAAACGGGGAATTGTCCATCATGCAGAAGCTGGAGATCCTGACCGATGCAGCCAAATATGATGTGGCCTGTACTTCCAGTGGGGTGGAACGTAAGGGCGACGGGAAGTACATGGGGAACTGCACGAAGGCCGGGATCTGTCACAGCTTTTCTTCGGATGGCAGATGCATTTCTTTGTTGAAGATTCTGATGACCAATGAATGTATCTTCGACTGTAAATATTGTCTGAATCGAAAGTCCAATGATGTTCCCAGAGCCACCTTTACCCCGGAGGAGATCTGTACACTGACTATGGAGTTTTACCGGCGTAATTATATCGAGGGACTGTTTTTAAGCTCCGGTATCATACAGGATCCTACTTTTACCATGGAATTGTTGTATCGGACCATATGGCTGCTACGGAATCAATACCATTTTAACGGCTATGTCCATGTAAAAGCGATTCCGGGAGCGGATCCCGAACTGGTGGAGCGGATGGGGTATCTGGCAGATCGTATGAGCGTGAACCTGGAGCTGCCCACGGCGGAGGGGCTGCGGACACTGGCACCGAACAAGCACCGGAAAAATATTCTGACGCCCATGCGGCAGATCCAGAATGGAATTCATGCGAATAAGGAGGAACTGATCCTGTACCGCAAGAGCCCTGTTTTCGTGAGTGGCGGGCAGTCTACCCAGATGATCATAGGGGCAACCCCGGAGACGGATTATCAGATTTTAAATGTAGCAGATAATCTGTATCAGAAGTTTGAGTTAAAGCGTGTGTTCTATTCCGCTTTTGTAAAGGTCAATGAGGACAAGAGCCTGCCGGCGCTTCCCGGGGGGCCGCCGCTTCTGCGGGAGCACCGTCTGTATCAGGCAGACTGGCTGCTGCGGTTTTATGGGTTTAAGGCGGAGGAACTGTTGGACGAGAAAAGACCGTTTTTTAATGTGATGCTGGATCCCAAGGAGGACTGGGCGGTGCGGCATCTGGAATGTTTCCCGGTGGAGATCAACCGGGCACCTTATGCAGATCTGCTTCGGGTGCCGGGGATCGGCGTGAAAAGCGCCAGACGGATCCTTAGTGCCAGGAGGAGCACAAAGCTTACGTTTCAGGATCTGAAGAAGCTGGGCGTGGTGATGAAACGGGCTGTTTATTTTATTACCTGTGGTGGCAGGATGATGTATCCCACGAAGCTGGAGGAGGACTATATCGTGCGGAATCTGACGGATCCGAAGGAACGGATCCGGTTCGGCAGCGATGGCATGAGTTACCGGCAGATGACCTTGTTTGATGATGGGATGTTCCCGAACGGGGTACGGCAGGAGGAAGTGCTGCCTGCAGCAGTGGGAGAACTGTAGCGCACAGCGTACAGGGAAACATTTCCTGACTGCCTGCATTGGCAGGTAAACGTAAGGTCCTGTACCGGTAGATGACGGCCGTTTGCAGAAGCAAGGCAATGCAAAATGATAGGTTGACAGCGGCAGAAGGGGAAGAGAACAGAAACAGCGGGAGGTGAAACTTATTATATGAAGATTTATCACTGTGAGGATTCGCTGGAGGGAATCTTCACCGCTATTTATAATACTTATGAAGATCACTGTATCATCCGGGATACTATGGTCACGACCATCGAGGAGAATCTGTTGTTCTCTGAGTCTGTGGAGGTGGTGCCGGATCCGGAGAAGACGGTGAAGGTGATCCGGACATTGAAACGCAGATTTGGGGAGGAAGATTATGAGAGCCTGTGTCTGGCTCTTTCATCCCCGAAGCCGGAAAAGGCCCAGGCGGTATACCGTACCATTGCAAAGGGGCTTTCCGAGAAGTGTCCGCCGGGACATCTGCTGGATGCCATGGCAGACACGTATGTAAACCAGACCTTCAGCCTGGCCAGAGGCGCCGGAAATGAGTATCACCATCTGAAAGGATTTACGCGGTTTGAAGAATTGGAGAATACAATCCTCTATTCGAAGATCGCGCCGAAGAATAATATTCTGACCTTTCTGATGGTGCATTTTGCAGACCGCTTTCCCATGGAAGACTTTCTGGTGTTCGATGCAGGCCGGTATCTGTTCGGAATACATCCGGCGGGAAAGCCCTGGTATACGCTGCAGGGGAAGGATGCCTGGGAGAAAGTAAGATCTGAGACGGAGAAACTGTCCGCTGCGGAACAGCACTACCGGGAACTTTTCCGTTCCTTCTGTCATACAATAGCCATAAAAGAACGTGAAAACAGTGATCTGCAACGAAATATGCTGCCCCTCAGGTTCCAAGAATATATGGTGGAATTTCAGTAGATTTCGCCAAATTGGGATTTATATTTTACCGCGGTAACGCAACAAATATACAAAACGCCGAAAAGGTTTTCCATACGGCGAACATATATTGTGAAAATGATAGCAGAGTGGTAAAAATGCCCAAAATGTGCGTTTTCTGGAAGAAAAAAACCGCTTTACATTTGGGGATGGTTGGCTATAATAGTAATGATTTCAGATGTGAGGGGAAAGTACCCGGTGTATTATTTTACTTACGATCGAACTTACTATTGAAAGGAAGGAACAAGAAATGTTAAAGACGATCCGTTTGACACCTGAAGACGTGAAACATTTTGTTGATGTAGCTTCAAAGTGTGATTTTGATATTGATATATGCTATAACAGATACGTAATCGATGCCAAATCATTCCTTGGAGTGTACGGATTGGATTTCACGAAGCCGTTGACCGTGTCCTATGACGGCTACAATGATAAATTCGAAGAGATGCTGAAGCAGTGTGCGATTGCATGTTAATGCACTGACAGGTCAGTATTTCTCAACAACAGAATGTCATTTGACTACCCAGGTAAGATAGAGTACTATTTACCTGGGTAGTTTTATTATATGATGCCAGGGGACAAAGGTCTTTCATCCACTTGAGCTTGCTCATAAGTGGATGAAAGACCTTTAGCCCCGCCCCCACTATTCGCATAAAAGTGGGATGTTAATCCCACGATATGCGAATAGTGGGGAGGCTTGTGAGAGTGCGCAGCACGGAACAAGCCGTAGGCATCTGGGTATCGTAGGGACTTGTTTGAGGGAGGTTAAGTCACATGGCGGGAGAAGTCAGAATATCGGTACGTAATCTTGTAGAGTTCATCCTGCGCAGTGGCGACATCGACGACAGGAGGCAGGGATCCCTGGAGAATGCCATGCAGGAGGGCAGCCGGATCCACCGTATGATCCAGCGCCGTATGGGTGCGGAGTATCAGGCAGAAGTGGCATTAAAATACACCCATCCCACGGAGGACTATGTCATCATCGTGGAAGGCCGGGCCGACGGCATCATCGAGCAGAATGGAGAGACCACCATCGATGAGATCAAGGGAACCTATAGAGATCTGTCGAAGCTGAAGGCACCCTTGCCTTTACATATTGCCCAGGCGAAATGCTACGCCTATATGTACAGCCTGCAAAAGGAGCTGCCCTATATCCGGGTGCGGCTGACCTATTGCAATATAGAGACGGAAGATATCCGCTATTTTTATGAAGATTATGAATTCGTCAGACTGGAAGCCTGGTTCCAGCAGCTGATCAGTGATTACCGCAAATGGGCGGACTATACCTGGCAGTGGAGAGAATTGCGGCAGCAGTCCATTGCTGAGCTGCAGTTTCCCTTCGACTATCGGGATGGACAGAAAGAGCTGGTCAGCTATGTGTACCAGACCATTTATCATAAGAGAAAATTATTTATTGAAGCTCCTACGGGAGTCGGTAAGACCATATCCACGATCTTTCCCACGGTAAAGGCCATGGGAAAGGATATGGGAGACAAGCTGTTCTATCTTACCGCCAAGACCATCACCCGGACGGTGGCGGAGGACACCTTTTCTTTGCTCAGGCAGAAGGGACTGCGCTTTAAGAGCATTATCCTGACAGCCAAGGAGAAGATCTGTTTTCAGGGTCATACGGAGTGCAATCCGGAGCAGTGCCCTTATGCAAAGGGGCATTTTGACCGTGTCAATGAGGCTATCTATGATCTTCTGACCCACGAAGAGAGCTTTACCAGAAGCAAAATAGAAGAATATGCCCTGAAATATCGGGTATGCCCTTTTGAATTCGGACTGGATTTAAGTCTGTTTGCAGATGGAATTATCGGAGATTATAATTACCTCTTTGATCCCCATGTGTATCTGAAGAGATTTTTCGGGGACGGCAGTCAGGGGAATTATGTATTTCTGATCGATGAGGCACATAACCTCTTAGAGCGGGGCCGGGAGATGTACAGTGCACCGCTACGGAAGGAAGATCTGTTGGAACTCAAGCGGGAGATCAAACAGACAATCACGTCGGAAATGGAAGAAGCAGCCCAGAAAAAGCGTGATAAAGACGGGATTTCCGGGCAGATGACATTAGAAATGACAGGCATGTCAAAACAACTGCCACAGGAGATTACCCTGGAGGAAACAGACGGTACCGATTCCCTCTATGTAAGGGGACACAAAGGGAAAAAGTCTGACGGAAAGAGTACCTTTGTGCGGGAAGGCTATGCGGAACGGATCAGCCAGCTGCTGGAGAAGTGTAACGCACAGCTGCTGTCCATGAAGCGGGACTGTGACGGGTACCGGCTGGTGGATGATATTGACATGCTGGTGCAGCCCTTGACCAGACTGCACGCTGTGATCAGTGATTATCTGGAGGAGCAGGAGAAGGTCAGCCTGGAAGTACGGGAGAATCTGCTGGACTTCTATTTCAAGCTCAGTCATTTTCTGGATATTTACGAGAGACAAGATGAAAACTATGTGAAATATACCAGATTGTGTGAGGATGGCAGCTTTGAACTGAAGCTGTTCTGCGTGAATCCCAGAGAAAACCTGAAGGAATGCATGCTCAGAGGACGCAGTACGATCCTTTTTTCCGCTACCTTCCTGCCCATCCAGTATTACAAGAACCTGCTGGGCGGTGAGAAGGAGGATTACGAGGTGTATGCCCACTCGGTGTTTGATCCCGAGAAGCGTACCATACTGATCGCCGGGGATGTGACTAGCAAGTTCAGCAGAAGATCCCAGGAAGAATACTACAATATTGCCCGTTACATTCACGAAGTGGTGAAGAACCGGCACGGCAATTACATGATATTTTTCCCGTCCTATTCCTTTATGAATCATATTTACGAGATCTATGAACAGTATTTTATGACAGAGGAAGAAGAATGTCTCGTCCAACAGGAATCCATGAATGAGGAAGAGCGTGAATACTTCCTGAATCGCTTCCGGGGCAATGAGGAATGTGACCTGCAAAGTCTCATCGGTATGGAGATCGAGGAGGAAGAGGAGCAGACGCTGATCGGCTTCTGCGTGCTGGGGGGAATCTTCGGAGAGGGCATCGATCTGAAGAAGGACAGTCTGATCGGAGTCATTGTAGTAGGAACCGGACTGCCCCAGGTAGGCTGTGAGCGGGAGATCCTCAAGGGCTATTTTGATGAGGACGGAGAGAACGGCTTCGATTATTCCTACCGCTATCCGGGAATGAATAAAGTATTGCAGGCGGCAGGCCGCGTGATCCGGACGGCGGAGGATGTGGGTATCATTGTTCTGCTGGATGATCGGTTTCAGCAGTATTCCTACCGGAGATTATTCCCCAGAGAGTGGGAACAGGTGCAGCCTGTGACCGTGGATACGGTAGCCAAAAAGGTGGAGCGCTTCTGGGATGCCTGGTTGTGGCAAAAGGGATGATTTTCAATGTGATACACGAGTTGATATCCGATATGACAATCCACATAACCACATATGACACATGTGTATATGTGGATAAGTCGGTGGATTTTGTGGATTATTTGTGGTTTTACACAGAAAAAACGACAGACGGTTCAAAAATGGTGTATAATAGCAAAAGAATTGATGTGGACAAATAAATAAAAGCAGTACTGAACCAGTCAATGGAAAAGCATTACGAGTACAAGGTATGAAATTAAGGCAGAAAGGAATGGTAACTAATATGTGGGCGTATGAAAGTGTTTTTTATCAGATCTATCCCATGGGATTCTGCGGAGTTCCTTTTGAAAATGACGGAGTACAGAGACATGAGATCAAACATGTGGAGGACTGGATCCCCCATATGCAGAAGCTGGGAGTGAACGCGGTATATTTCTCCCCGGTATTCGAATCGGATACTCATGGTTACAATACCAGAGATTATCGTAAGATCGATGTGAGACTGGGAACCAACGAAGATTTTAAGGAGGTCTGCGACGCATTGCACAGGGCCGGGATCCGGGTCGTGCTGGACGGTGTGTTCAATCATGTGGGCAGAGGCTTTGCCCAGTTCCAGGATGTGATCCGCAACCGGGAGAATTCACCGTATGTGAACTGGTTCTACCGGATCGACTTCGGTGGCAATTCCAATTACAACGACGGACTCTGGTATGAGGGCTGGGAAGGCTGCTTTGATCTGGTGAAGCTGAACCTGCAGAATCCCGATGTGGTGAACTATCTGCTGGACAGTGTCAAGGGCTGGATCGATGAATTCGGTATTGACGGTCTGCGACTGGATGTGGCTTACAGTCTGGATGAAAATTTCGTCAGAAGACTGCGGGAAGTAACCAGCGCTTACAAACAGGATTTCTTCTTATTGGGAGAGATGCTTCACGGAGACTACAACCGTCTGATGAACGATCAGATGCTGCATTCCGCAACGAACTACGAGTGCTACAAGGGACTTTACAGCAGTTTCAACAGTATGAATATGTTCGAGATCGTACATTCCCTGTTACGTCAGTTCGGACCGGAGAACTGGACCCTGTATAAGGGCAAGCATCTGCTGTCCTTTGTGGACAACCACGATGTGACCCGTGTGGCAAGTATTTTGAACAACGAGAATCATCTGCCGCTGATTTATGCCATGGCATTCGGCATGCCCGGCATTCCCTGTGTCTATTACGGAAGTGAATGGGGCTTCAAGGCCCGCAAGGAAGACGGCGATCCTGCACTGCGCCCCTGCTTTGATAAGCCGGAGTGGAATGGTCTGTGTGACTGGATCAGCAGACTGGCAGAGGCAAAGAAGCATTCGGAAGCATTGAATTACGGTGCTTTCCGTTCAGTACTGCTGACCAATAAGCAATGCATTTTCGAAAGAAAGTCGGAGCATGAGAGAGTCATGGTGGCTATCAATGCGGATGGAGCGGATTTCATGGCGCATTTTGATGCCGGATGCGGCACGGCGGTGGATCTGATCACCGGAGAGAAACATGACTTTGGCGGCGGCAGTCTTCTGCCGGCGTACAGTGCATATTTCTGGCTGATGGAAAACTAACGGAGTAGCCCCGGTCATGATGGCAAAGCCATTGTGGAATCTTTGGAAAGTCTTTAGAATTTCTTACGGTTTCTCTATATTGACGCATGATATTATATGCCGTATAGTATAGCTACAGAGCAATACTATACGGCATATAATATTGTAAGGAAAGCCGGATAGCCGCAAATTTCAGAGAGGAGCGATAGGATGCTTTTTAATACAGGAGCAGCTCTGCTGGATGCTATCGTACTGGCGGTGGTGGCCCGGGAATCGGAAGGAACCTACGGCTACAAGATCACGCAGGAGGTCCGGCAGGTGATCGAATTGTCGGAATCCACCCTGTATCCCGTGCTTCGGCGATTACAGAAGGACGAATGTCTGGAAGTCTATGACCGGGAATGCAGTGGCAGAACGAGGCGTTATTACAAAGTCACCAGCAGAGGTTGGGCGCAGCTTCATTTATATGAAAGTGAGTGGCGCAGCTACAGCGATAAGATCACGGGATTGTTTGAAGGAAAACTAAGTGACAGGTCAGAGGCGTAAACAGGCGCAGATGGGAGAACATAGTAGAATGAATAGAACGGAGTTTATGAGGCAGCTGGAAAGTCTGTTGCAGAATATTTCCGCTACAGAGCGGGAGGAAGCATTACAATACTATAATGAATATTTTAATGATGCGGGTCCGGAAAATGAACAGAACGTTATTGAGGCTTTGGGAAATCCTGCCAAGGTGGCGGAAAACATCAAAAAGGACATTTTCGGGAACGGTTATGGAGAGAATATTTACCAGAAGATCAATGCGGACAACCGTGCGGTGATCACTTATCCGGCGGATTCCGGCGCGAAGAGCGGTGCCGGAGAGGCAGGCTTTGGGCAGGAAAATGAAGCACAGGCAGCTGGAGCAGTGTCCTCTCGGAAAAAAGAAGGAATGTCCACCGGTATGATCGTGCTGATCGTAATTTTATGTATTTTGGCATCTCCGGTGATCCTGGGAGTAGCTTCCGCAGGCATCGGTGTGGCAGCGGGGCTGATCGTTGCATGGCTCGGTCTGATCGTTGGTTTCGGGGCAACGGCAGCAGCACTGATACTGATTCTGATCGCACTGGTGGTTGCAGGGATCATCAGTCTGTTTACGCATCCCTTCGTGGGAATGGGGCTGATCGGTGCCGGACTGATCTGCGGAGGTGTCGGACTTCTGTTCCTGATGTTGACCGTGGCCATGGCGGGAATCGCCACACCGGCGATCTGTTGTTGGATCGGAGGATTATTCCAGAAAAGAGGTAAAGCAGAAGCATGAGAAAATTTATGAAGGGCTGTGCCATCACAGCGTTGATATTCATATTATTGGGACTGATCCTGGGAGTGAGCGGAAGCCTGGGGAATGGCTCCACGCATTTTTCGCCGGGGGAGATCCTGTCAGCGGTTACTCTGGGAAGAATCTCCGGAGAAAAGGTAGATGACTGGAGTGACGGTGTGACGGAGCAGATTCGGGAAAATATGGACGATGTGCACTATGATCTGGAGGACAACGTGGATTATGACTCAGATTATGAAGTAAAGTCGGGAAAGATAGAGCTGTATGTTCTGGGGGATGACAGTCAGGGCATCACGGATCTACGTGTGCAGGCCGGTGGCTGTGTCATGAAGATTCAGGTGTCAGAGGACGACTGCTTCCGGGTAGAAGCCGACGGAATGCGAAAGTTCCAGGGATATGTGGAAGGCGGTACGATGGAGATCCGCGGCACTTCGAAAGCAAACAGCAACAGTGATGGCAACCTGGGCGGTTCCATCTGCCTGTATGTGCCGGAGGGATATTATTTTGAAAATACCTCTTTGGATATGGGAGCCGGAAGCCTCAGTGTAGAGGAATTGCAGACGGGGGCACTGGAAGCCAATGTGGGTGCCGGCAAGATGACGTTTGAAAAACTGGATGCTGATCAGGCAGAGTTAGACTGTGGTGCCGGTCAGATGACAGTAGAAGAACTGAGCAGCCGCGTGGCAGAGGTGTCCGTAGGAATGGGATCCGTCCGTCTGAACGGAGATGTGACCGAACGATTGGACGGAGAGTGCTCCATGGGAGAACTGAAACTGACACTGGCAGGAACGCAGACAGATTTCAACTACGACTTAAGCTGCGGTATGGGTGAACTGAAAGTCGGTGATGACAGCTACAACGGTCTGGCACAGGAGAAACAGATCAACAACAACGCCTCTAAAAATATGGAGCTGGAATGTGCCATGGGCAGCGTTGTGGTGGAGTTTAAGTAAAATACTGCCGGACAGAGTTACTTTTATATCACGGCAGTAAAAAATCTTCTTTCATTTGAAAAATTATCGTTATAATACCGCCTGAATGGAGTTATTATCCATCAGGCGGTATTTTTTCTGTCAAAATGCATTTCTACCTCAATAAATTTCAAAAATTACCGCTCGAGAAAAATAAATGCACACGGAGCGGTAATTTTGAGAGTCTTCTTCATAATTTGGTAAAAAAATACCGCCCAAAGTATTGTAACAGGTTCGCAGGCGGTATCGTGGGGATGTCAATTATATTTGTCAAATATTCTTGACAAAAGCGAAATGATTGTGTACAATCTAAATAAATATAAATTGTATAAAATTAAATAGTAAAAAATCAAACAGAGAATAATGATGAATTGGAAAGAACCGGAAAAGGTGTAGCAGTACATGGTTGAAAGGCAGATGAAAATGAATAATAAATATGACAAATTAAAACTGGAAAACCAGTTATGTTTTCCGCTGTATGCGGCAGCTAAGGAAATAGTAAGGCAGTACAAACCGTTTCTTGACCGGCTGGACATGACTTATACGCAGTATATTGCCATGATGGTTCTGTGGGAGCACAGGGAAGTGACCGTGAAAGAGCTGGGGGAGTATCTCTATCTGGACTCAGGTACTCTGACCCCACTTTTGAAGACCATGGAGAAAAAAGGATGGGTGGAACGGAACCGCTCGAAGGAAGATGAAAGAGTGCTGATTGTCACGATCACGGAGGTGGGAGACAAGCTGAAAGAAAAGGCAGTGTGTGTGCCGGAGCAGATGGCAGGTTGTATCCATTTGGAGAAAGAGGAAGCTATACAGCTATATCAGCTGTTGTATAAAATTCTTGGTAAATTTTAAGGAGGAAATGACGATATGAACATTTATGATTTCAGTGTGGATAAGATCAACGGAGAATTTACTTCTCTCAGAGAATACGAAGGAAAGGTGATCTTGATCGTAAACAGTGCAACCAGATGCGGATTTACCCCACAGTATGATGAATTAGAGGATCTGTATGAAGCTTATGTGGAGGATGGATTTGTCATTTTGGAATTCCCGTCAAACGAGTTTGGGCAGCAGGCACCGGAAAGCAATCAGGAGATCGCGGCATTTTGTGATGCAAAATTCGGGATCCATTTTCCCCATTTTGCAAAGGTGCTGGTCAACGGAGAATATGCGAATCCCTTATTCAAATACTTACAGAATGAGCAGGGATTCCGTGGATTCGACGAGGAACACCCGCTTACAGCCATGCTGGAGAGTAAGTTTGAAAGGGAAAACCCCAATTACAAAAACGAACCGGATATCAAATGGAATTTTACAAAATTCCTGGTGGATCGTTCCGGCAAAGGCGTAGCACGCTTTGAGCCGACGGCGGATTTCGATAAGATCAAAAAGGAGATTGAGAAGCTGCTTTGAGGTATGGAGCCGATATTGGGGCTATAAGACCGTAAAATTGAAATATTGGCAGGGAAGATATAACATTGAGTTAATATGATATTATGAGGTGTAGCATGTACAATATAGGAATTTGTGACGATGGAGAAAATATTTGTGCATCTGTTGAAAATATGTTATTGAAGTATGCAGAGAAAAAAGCAGTTCAGGTAGACGTGCAGGTCTGGTACACAGGGGAGAAACTAAGAGATTATCTGGCGAGTGGAAATCATCTGGATATCCTTTTCCTTGACATAGAATTGTTCAAAATGACGGGAATCGAAGTAGGAAATTATATCAGGAACGTGCTGGACAATATGGGGTTACAGATCATATATATTTCAGGAAAAGCATCGTATGCTATGCAACTGTTTAAAACACAGCCGATGGATTTCCTGGTAAAACCGATCCAGCAGGAGCATATTGACCATGCGATGGACAGGGCACTTAAAATTATTCAGAAGAGGAAGGAAAAATTTGAATTCCGACAGGGAAAAGATTATTACTATCTTGCCATGGGAGATATCGTGTACTTTGAAAGCAAAGGAAAAAAAATAAGAATTGTTACTACACGGGATACTTATGAAATTTACGGAAGACTAAGGAACATCGTAAAGAAATTAACAGATGATTTTATTATGATTCATCAGTCTTATGTGGTAAATAAAGAATATGTCCTGCGGTATACCTATGAAATAGTGGAATTATTTGATGGAACCATGTTGACAATCAGTAAGGCAAAGCGTAGACAGGTCAGGGAAAGAATACTGGGGGATGAATAATCATGTTGGATTTTGGGATTAGTGCCATAACCAATTTTTTGCGTATATATTTGATTTATCGTTTTGTGAATATTTTTTTTGAAAAAACGGAAGAAAAAAGGGAGCGGATTTTTCTGGTGTGCGTCTGCTTTTATGTTACCAATACGGCACTGTTCTGGATATTTCATACTGTATGGATCAATATTATATGCAATCTGGTAGGAATTGGGGCAATTGTAAGGCTGTACACAAAATCATTAAAAACGAATCTGTTTGTAACAGCTTCCATTTATTTGATTAATATGGGGTGTGACGTAGCAAGCACTATGCTTTTCATACAGTATGAAGATGGGCAGCGATTTGACCAGATTTATGAAGTAGTATCTGTATTTATGATTCTGGTGTGTCTGATTCTCGCGGGAAAAATCATTACAATACATAGAAATGCGGAGCAGACGCAGAATACAGCGCTGATACTGGTTCCTTTATGTAGTATAGCAGTCCTCTGGCTATTGATTTATTTAGAAATCTGTGAGGAAGTGGGAATAGCTATTGTAGCAATGGGATTGCTAGTTATTAATTTCTTTATGCTATACTTGTATAATCAGTTGCTTCATTCTGTATTGCAAAAATATGAGACGGAGATGCTGAAGAATCAGGTGAAGATTTATGCAAATCAGCTTGATGTAATTTTTCATAGCGAGGAAAAGGTAAAAGCGTTGCGGCATGATATGAAACATCATATGAACGAATTGAAGTTAATGGCAGGCAAATATGATGCTGTGGAGATTCAGGACTATATCGACCACATGGAATATTTTCTGCATAATCCCAGAGAAATCGTTTCTTCGGGCAATGTAGAGATTGACAGTGTTCTGAACTATATGTTGCAGAGGGCAAAGGAGGAACTGAAGACAGTTACTGTCAAAGTAATTCTTCCAGAGGAAATCAAACATTCCTTTGATTTGAATATACTGTTGGGAAATCTGTTGGAAAATGCAATAGAAGCTGCGGAACGAACGGAAAATAAGTATCTGAATGTTTCAATTACATTGCAAAAAGGTATACTGAGAATCAGGATAGATAACAGCTTCGTAACAGAAAGTACTTCATACAAAGAAGAGAGAGACGGAAGCAGAATTCTTCAGACAACGAAGAAGAGAAAGGAATTGCATGGTATTGGACTAAAAAATGTCAAAAAGATTGTAGAGTCCTATAATGGTAATATGGAGATACATATGGAGAATGACATTTTCAGTGTGAACATTATTCTATATATGTCACAAATTTAAAACAGAATTTAAATGTTGAAAAGGCATGGCTGTCAGTAGAGTCATGCTTTTTTTGCCTATTTTTTCCAAATACATAGCCAAATTATGACATGAAAAGGCACAGTAAGCTTTTTTATGGTAAATTCTAGTCAGAAAGGAGAAAGCAATGCAGAAAATTAAAACTACAGTAAAGAAAACCATTGCATATTTGGCAAAAAAGTCTGCCAATATGGAAGCGAACACTGCCTGTCCTTGCATTGGTTTTCAGCCCAAAGAACCGCAGACTGTAAAAAAGTTGCGTAAGTTCTGATGCTGGCGGATCGTATAGCAGATTTCCTTTTCAAAGGAGGAAACATTACGGATGAAGAGAAGGAAATTATCTGTTTTGGATTGGAAAGTTTGGAAGGAAATCTGTTAGGGATTGGATTAACGTTGATTGTTGGAATGTGTTTTAGGCAAGTTAGAGAAGCCATTCTCTTGTGGTGGCTACTGTTCCCTTTAAGAAAAAATGCAGGTGGATATCATGCGAAAACTAAAACAAAGTGTATGCTTATATCATTGATAATTCTGATTATAGCATTTATGTTTTTTTCTGCTTTTGAATGCACAGTTATATTTTGTGTTGTATGTGTCATGATAACAGGATGTGTTATATGGATTTTGTCACCTGTAGATAATCCATCAAAGGAACTTGATGTGGTTGAGCATAAGGTATATCGCAGGAGAACACGATTGGTGTTGGTGGTAGAAGGAAGCATTTTACTATTGGCATTGTACTTTCAATTGGATTTTGTAACTAAAAGTATTGTAATCGCATACTTTATTGTTAGCGTATCATTACTTATGGGATTGATTAGTAATAAATCCAAACAGATAAGCGTACACAAGATATAAAACGTTGAATCATGAGATAAAGAAAGGGTAGGGGGATTCCGAAACGGAGGATAAATCGAGGCTAAGGAAAAGAGAATCATAAAATCTGGCAACAGGCTGTGAAGTAAAAAGTCGGATGTCCTGAATGATTTCTTGACGGTAGATAGCAATAAGCTCCTTTCAAGGCGAATTGATTTTGACAACTTAACCGTACCATAGGGAACTGGTTGCTGCTATAAAAATTAGGAGTGATAAAGAGGTATGCCATGCTTCGCAGAACCGCATAAATACTGTCTGTGTGGAGTTTTGCTCATGGCTATTGAAAATGAACACAAGGAGGGTATATTCATGAGGTTAAAAAAAGTAGTTATACATCTAGCTGCAGTAACAGTTTTTTGCTTATCATCATTATGTGTTTTCGCAGGTAATTCTAGTTGGAGCTATAGGAATTATTCCAATGGTAGTTATGTTCCTAAATCGGGCAACATGAATTCAAGCTATAGTTCTGTTTATCCAGAAGCATATACAAACGTAACCTTCTCGCTGGATAGCAATAATGTTCAAAGCATAATTGAATATAACAATGGAAATAATAGTGTACACCAAGGTAAGATTGCATATTTAACAGTTGATGTCTCAAGTATTCGTGATGGAAGTGAAGATAAAATGGATGCATATACAATAGTGTCAGACTTACCAGATCCTAAATATGACTTAGAAAATGATGATTTGTTTGGAACTCGAAACGAGGAGTCCGAAGTGGTAGCGCTTGGTAAGGTAGAAGCAAAAAATTATTACGTTATAACGGGATGGAATGACCTCCGTGATGGTAGCAGTGGTTGTTCAGGACACTGGAATTGCCAATTTGCAATGAGCCAAAAAGGTATATCAGATTACAACAACCTAACACAATCATCGCGGGTTCAAGCCACAATAAACTATGGGAACACACGAGGACAGGATTAGTAAACAGGAGGGCTAAAATGAAATTATTTAAATTATGTTCAGTTTTATGTGTCACGCTCTGTATAGTTGGCTTAGGCATTGATCTTCATGTATCTGCAAGTACAGGACTGGAAGAAAAAAACAGGAAAGTAGAAGAATATGTTCAACAAGTTCAGGAACATAACGAAGAGGTATCATTACTTAATCTTGAAGATATCCCAGCCACAATAACATTAGAGAATAATATTACATATACACAACTGTCAGAGTACATAGCAGATAACAATTTGGAGACTGTTCAATTACAAGCTAGGGGAATTGATGCTAATGGGGAAAGAGTAACATTTGCTTCAAAAACATACAAAGGATTGTTTGAGACCGATCAAATGATAAAGCGACTTGCTCAAGACAATAATATAGAATTTGTCGGTTACAATGCAATGTATGTATTAATTGATTCTACTCAGATTATTTCAGTCCAAAATGATGATTTAACGTTTTTAATTGAAACTTCCATAGCAGATGTGCCGGCTACATTATCAAATGAAAAATCAGTTGAATTTCCTCATTCGTTAGCATGGACAATAGAAGAACTACATTAAATATTATAATTTATGAATGAAAGTGTCAACGGGGTAGTCATAATTAGATTTACCTCGTTGACTATATATTGAGCTATCAAACTTTAGTAACTAAGTAACTTATCTTTGACAATTAGATGAGAAAAATTTTATAATTAAATATAGAAATTCTTTTTCTTACTCATGTATGTTCCAGTTCCGTATTTTTAAGACCGTTACTATAAGTTTGGAGTAATAAATAATAAAGAGGTTAGTTGTGTTTTGCAAAATCGCATAAATTCTGAATGTGTAGAGTTCTATTTATGACTGCTTGGCAATGTTAAAGGGGATATGTTGTGTAAAAATTAGAATAATACTAATTTTGGGGGCTTTGTATGAAAATAATTAAAAGGATTACATTTTTATTGTTTATACTTTCTGTTATTGTTTTTTTAGATTTAGCACATAATTATTTTAATGCTACCTTTACTGAATTACACGATGGCATTATGCTAACGGGATTTTTTAGTAAAATTATTTACGGCGACAACAGTTGGTCTCTATTTCGCTTTTATAATGGCTTTATTACTTCTTTGAGGATAGTATCTTTTTTAGGCATCTTGAATATTGCTTTAGCGCATATTGAAAGACTAAAAAAGAATCCTAAATAAAATTGCAGGTTTTCTAACTTTTGGATATATTAAGATGAGTTAAATATATGGATTTATTTCCAGTGAAAGATTATGAGGAGAGATACCAGTATCAATCTGCTGGAGATATACTTTATAATCTTGCTAGAGTGTGACAGAATGACTCATATTATGTATAGAAAAGTAGAAGACGATAAAAAACTCGCCTACAAACATAAAACCGCCCCCTAATTCCAACAGAAATTCAAACACATACGGGTCTTTGATAATGTCACTTGGAGCAGCCATTTCAATACCTTTTTCCGCGAGGGCAAGTACCGTTTCCTTGTTCGTCTTTCCTTCTGACAGCAATAATCGTTCATAGAGAGAAGTGGAAATCTGCCGCTTTAGTTCTCGTATAGACCAACCGGAGTTGATGGTTTCCTTTTCATAAAAACTGCGTTTGTCTGGGTCCGAAATCGTCAACAGCTCACAATAATGCGACCACGACAATTTTCCAGACACCGTCTGGAATTTTTGATGGTGCATATAGAATAGACGCATATTGTATAGATTGGAAACAGAAAACCCCTTTCCAAACTCTTTTGTTAACTCTTTTGAAAGCTGTTTGAGTGTCTGCTTTCCGTAATCTGCCCGGTCTTTATTTTCCTGCTCATGTTCAACAATAACTTTTCCTATATTCCAGTAGGTAGACAACAATTCCGTATTTACCTGTATCGCCACGCGCTGACGTGCATTTAATAACAATTCTCTGATTTCATTCATCATAGAATCAGTATGTGTCAAATTACTCAATTTTAATGCCCCCTTTCGAAGTGGAGGATAGCCAGTATAATATAAAAAAAGAATCGTAGCACACCGCTTAAGCATTTTGCTATACGGGATCTCATTTGAGAACAACCACAATTCCTTTTCTAATATAAAATATAAAAGAGATGCAGTAAAAAGTCAATCGAATCATTGATTTTTAATACTTCTTACAACAACGCCGCCAGATACTTTTCAAATACTACGCCCTCCTGCACGGGCGTTCCCGCCTTTTCGCTTCCGGCGATGCATAGACCTACGAAGTTCGCAGCCTTCTGCACGGAGGTTAGTAGTGTCTCCCCGCGGACGGCATCGGCAGCGAGAATGGAGGCGAAGATGTCTCCGGTGCCGGGGCGGGAGGCTCCGGCGATGGGGGTGGCAACGGTGGTATAGACATCGTCATCCCACAGGAAATTTACCAGAGAATCGCCCTGACGGATCCCGGTGATGACGATGGATGCACCGGCGGAGCCATTGGAGACAGCGCTAACGGAACTCCCGTCAGAACCACTGGCAGTAGTGCCCGTGGAGGCTTCGTCGGATGTAATGGAAGCTGTTTGACAAATGTCAGCCAGCCGTTCACATAATCCGGACAGCTCCTGCAGCGTCCATTCCCCATCCTTCCAGGGAGTCCCGGTCAGCAGGCAGGACTCCGTGATATTCGGTGTGATAATATCCGCCAGAGGCAGCAGCTCCTTCATCTTCTGAACATGGGTCTCTGTAATGGAGGAGTAGGCTCTGCCGTGGTCTCCCATGACCGGATCCAGCAAAAACAGGGGCGGCCGGAACATTTCCACGAATTCCCGTACAATGTCGATCTGCTCTTCATTTCCTAAGAATCCACAGTATAACCCATCGAAGGTAAGTCCCAGTTCGCCCCACACTTTTATATAATCTCGCATATGAGAGGTATAGTCATCAAAATGGCAGAGAGGAAATCCCAAATGGTTCGATAAAACAGAAGTAGGCACAGGGCATACCTGCACCTTCATTACGCTGATCACGGGCAGGGACACGGTGGTGGAGCAGCGTCCGAAACCGGCAATATCGTTGATCATAGCAAGGCGGGGAACGAAATCCCCGCCTTTTTGTGCATTTCTATCAGAAGTATCGAAATTAGATGTCATGGAATAATCCTGCTTTCTTCAGTGCCGGACGAAGTGCCAGATAGAATACGGAAGCACAGATCACAGCAACGATGGCGTTGACACCGGTAGTTACGGTGCTGATCTTGGCAAGAGCCTTGGAAATATCCTGAGGCACACCTAGCAGGTACATTTTATAGAAGTAACCAACCAACGGATCCGCTACCACGTTAAATGCCATACCGCAGGCAGAAGCAAGAATCGTTACGCCGGTCACATATTTTACGGAATGCTCTTTGCTCAGATGGAAGATCTTGTGAGCAACCAGTCCTACGATCAGACCGATGCACAATTTTAATAAGAAGGTCTTGGGGGCACTGGTTACATAAGCGGTGGTCAGATCGGCGATGGTCATGCCGATGGCACCGGCAAGTCCGCCCCAGTAACCGCCCAGCAGCAGAGCTGCCAGTACGCAGAATACATTGCCCAGATGGAATGCGGTCTTCTCGGGACCCACGGGAATGTCGATCTTGAAGAAAGCAAATCCGATATAGCACAGAGCTGCTAACAGACCTGCCTGCGCCAGCTTCTTTACATCCGCCTTCTGTGCGGGAATTACGCCTGCGATGGCGTTGTACAATCCCTTGGCAGTTAACAGGATAGCGAAGAATACCAGAACCAGGCTATAGGAGTAAGGACGCTCTGCGGACAGCTTCTGGTCGGACAGAGTGGACTTCGAAGCGGTCAATTCATCCTTCTGCGCATTCAGGGAATCCAGATCACCGTCTGCTGTGCCGCCGGTGACTGCCTCGATGGAAGCTTCTACTTCCTCCAGCTGTGCCTTGACATCGCTTAACTGGCTGCCATAAGCAACGGATTCCTGATAACTGTTATTGTGGGTAATGACTGCCAGGACGATTCCCAGGATCAGGAGAATGGCTCCCGCAATCAATACACCGTATGATTTTTTCTTTTCCATAATGATGCTCTCCTCTTGTGGTTTCTATTTCATAATTCCCATTTGTTCGGTGGGATATGTTAGGATTCAGTGTATAGAAAAAGTGGCTTGCTTAAAAGAGCCAGAATATGTTTTTTTTACCATGCCAGTTTATACATGAAAACAATACATTCTGAAGGAAAAATATGCAGGAAAACAAGATTTCCTTGACAAAGTCGGAATTTCTGTACTATATTTTTTATTAGTAATTAACCAAATCCAAAAGGCAATGACGAAGAGGAGTACACATTTCCCCTTACCAGAGAGAGCGGCTGCATGTATGCGCTGGAAGGCTGCTTCAAGACAGGAATGTGGAAGGTAGCTTCCAAGCCGGAGAGCCGAGACCGGATATTCCGGGCGTAAGTTCTCACGAGTTATCCCCGTTACCGGATAGGACTTTGTAAGAAGTCGCGAGGCAGCGCAAGCTGTGAACAAAGGTGGTACCGCGTTACTGACGCCCTTTGCTGACGAGAGTCGGCAGAGGGCTTTGTTAATTTCAGGAGAATTTAAGGAGGAAGCAATGAGCAAAGAATTAGCCAAGACCTATGACCCCAGCGGCATAGAAGACAGACTGTATCAGAAGTGGCTTGACAAAAAGTATTTCCATGCGGAGGTAGATCACAGTAAGACTCCCTTCACTATCGTGATCCCGCCCCCAAATATCACCGGACAGCTCCACATGGGACATGCACTGGACAACACCATGCAGGATATCCTGATCCGTTATAAGAGAATGCAGGGCTACAATGCACTGTGGCAGCCCGGCACCGACCATGCAAGTATCGCTACCGAGGTCAAGATCATCCAGAAGCTGAAGGAAGAAGGCATCGACAAGCACGATCTGGGACGTGAAAAGTTCTTAGAGAGAGCCTGGGAGTGGAAGAAGGAATACGGCGGACGTATTATTGGTCAGCTGAAAAAGCTGGGTTCTTCCTGTGACTGGGACAGAGAGCGTTTCACCATGGATGAGGGATGCAACAAGGCTGTGACCGAAGTGTTCGTGAAGATGCACGAAAAAGGCTATATCTACAAGGGTGCTCGTATCGTTAACTGGTGTCCCGTATGTAATACCTCCATCTCCGATGCAGAGGTAGAATATCAGGAGCAGGCAGGACATTTCTGGCACATCAAGTATCCGCTGATGAACGAGGACGGAACGCCCAGCACCACAGAGTTTCTGACCTTTGCCACTACCCGTCCCGAGACCATGTTAGGTGATACCGCAGTAGCCATCCATCCCGATGATGAGCGTTATACCCATCTGCATGGCAGAAAGGTACTGCTTCCTATCGTAAACCGTGTGATTCCCATCGTTGAGGATGCTTATGTAGACAGAGAGTTCGGTACCGGTGTCGTTAAGATCACCCCCGCTCATGACCCCAATGACTTTGAGGTGGGCAAGCGTCACAATCTGCCTGTGATCAATATCCTGAACGATGATGCCACTATCAATAAAAACGGCGGCAAGTTCGAGGGCATGGACCGTTACGAAGCAAGGAAAGCCATCGTGGAAGAACTGGATCAGATGGGCCTGTTAGTAAAGATCGAAGATCATGTACACAACGTAGGTACCCATGACCGTTGTAAGACCACCATCGAGCCTATGGTAAAAGACCAGTGGTTCGTTAAGATGGATGAACTGATCAAACCTGCAAGAGAAGCTGTGAAAAATGGCGAGATCAAGCTGATCCCCGAACGTATGGAGAAGAACTATTTCAACTGGACGGATAACATCCGCGACTGGTGTATCAGCCGTCAGCTGTGGTGGGGACACAGGATTCCCGCATATTACTGCGATGACTGCGGTGAAGTAGTCGTAGCCAAGGAGATGCCGAAGGTATGTCCCAAGTGCGGCTGCACCCACTTTACACAGGATCCCGATACGCTGGATACCTGGTTCTCCTCCGCACTGTGGCCTTTTGAGACCCTGGGCTGGCCGGAGCAGACCGAGGATCTGAAGTATTTCTATCCTACCGATGTCCTGGTAACCGGTTATGATATCATCTTCTTCTGGGTTATCCGTATGATCTTCTCCGGATACGAGCAGATGGGAGAGAAACCTTTCAAGACCGTATTGTTCCACGGACTGGTACGTGACAGTCAGGGACGGAAAATGTCCAAGTCTCTGGGCAACGGAATCGACCCCTTAGAGATCATCAGCCAGTACGGTGCCGATGCACTGCGTCTGACCCTGATCACCGGCAACGCACCGGGCAACGACATGCGTTTCTACTATGAGAGAGTAGAGAACAGCCGTAACTTCGCCAACAAGGTATGGAATGCTTCCCGTTTCATCATGATGAACATGGAGCAGGCACTGGAGAAGACCGGAAAAGATATCACCACCCCTGCGGCAGCAGATTTACAGCCCGTAGATAAGTGGATCCTGTCCAAGTTAAATACTCTGGTAAAAGATGTGACCGACAACATGGATCACTTCGAGCTGGGTATCGCCGTACAGAAGGTATATGACTTTATCTGGGATGAGTTCTGTGACTGGTACATCGAGATGGTAAAACCCCGTCTGTACAGCACCGACGATGCAGTCAGCCAGAATGCGGCACTGTGGACGCTGAAGACTGTCCTGATCGACGCCCTGAAGCTGTTACATCCTTACATGCCGTTCATCACTGAGGAGATCTTCTGCACCATTCAGAATGAAGAAGAGTCCATCATGATCAGCAAGTGGCCGGAGTACAGCGAGGATCGTGCATTCCCCGCAGAGGAGAAGGCCATCGAAACCATCAAGGAAGCCGTTCGCGGTATCCGCAACATCCGTACTGAGATGAACGTAGCACCCAGCCGTAAGGCAAGTGTGTATGTAGTCAGCGAAAATGACGAGATCCGCAGGATTTTTGAGGAGGGTAAGCTGTTCTTCGCAAGCCTTGCTTATGCGAATGAGATCATGATCCAGGCTGACAAGACCGGCATCGCAGAGGATGCGGTATCCGTAGTGATCCCCGGTGCAACCCTGTACATTCCGTTTGCAGAGCTGGTAGACATCGCACAGGAGATCGAGCGACTGAAGAAGGAGCAGAAGAGACTGGAAGGCGAGCTGTCACGTTCCAGGGGAATGCTGTCCAATGAGAGATTCCTGTCCAAGGCTCCCGAAGCGAAGATCGCAGAGGAGAAGGAAAAGCTGGCAAAATACGAGCAGATGATGGAACAGGTGACAAAGCGCTTAGAACAGCTGGCATGATCTGCAACGAAACGTACAGAATAAAAAGAACGTAAAGCATAAGGAATACGATGAGATTCGGTAATGACATGATAACGTTTGAAGAAGCGGTGGCATATCTGAAGGATATGCCCCGCTTTACTGTTAAAAAAAATCCTGCGGACAGCAGGGACCTTAAATGGTTTTTAAAAAAACTCGGAAATCCGGAGAAGGATCTGCGGATCATTCATGTGGCGGGCACCAATGGAAAAGGCTCCGTCTGTGCCTACATGAGTTCAATCCTGCGGGAAGCAGGCTATCGCACGGCTGTATTCACTTCACCTCATCTGGTGGATATGCGGGAGCGTTTTGCCGTGAACGGTGAAATGATCTCAGAGGAAGCTTTTTTACAGGGGTTTCTTGCGGTATGGGACGCTTTGCAGGAGACCAATTCTGCTAATACTGGGGACGGGCAGCGAGGGGAAGAAGCGCCACAGGAATTCGTTCTCAACTTTTATGAATACCTATTCTGCATGGCATTACTCTGTTTTGCAGAAGAAAAGCCGGATTATTGCATCATTGAGACCGGCCTGGGGGGAAGACTGGATGCCACGAATTATGTGGACAATAAGCTCCTGACCGTCATTACGCGGATCAGTCTGGATCATGTACAGTATCTGGGAGACACCACAGCGAAGATCGCTGCGGAAAAGGCAGGGATCCTGCGCCCCGGTGTTCCGGTGGTGTATCTGGACGGGGATGCGGATGCCAGTGCGGTAATTTGCCGCAAAGCGTCAGAACTTGGTGCGATACAGATACCGGTGTCGAAAAAGGACTATACTTTCCTTGGATTTCGGAAGAAATACATTGATTTTTCCTTGCGCTCTGAGTATTATAATTATATTAGTCTTACTTTGCATACCATTGCACGCTACCAGATGGAAAATGCGGCATTGGCAGTGCGGGCCGTGGAAGTGCTGTTTCGCAGTACGGACATGCCTGACGGCAGAATGTGTGCCGCAGCCGGGTGTCCCACTGTGGAAGAGATCCGACAGGGAATCCTTGGCTGCTTCTGGCAGGGACGCATGGAAGAAGTACTTCCGGAGGTGTACGTGGATGGTGCGCATAATGACGACGGCATCCGGGCTTTTCTGGATACCGTGGAACAGGACGGCTGCACGGAGGGCAGGAGACTGTTATTTGGTGTGGCGGCGGATAAGGATTGCAGGCATATGATACAGAGGGTGATCACGTCGGGATTATTCGACCGGATCGCTTTTACGCATATGCGGACGGCGAGGTCGCTTTCGCTGGAAGAACTGAAAGGTTTACTGGCAGCTTATCCGGAAGACCGGTTTACTATGTATACGGAAGCGGATACGGCACTGCGGACGGAAGTCTCGGGCAGACAGCCAGGAGAACGGCTCTATATCGCGGGAAGCCTGTATCTTGTCGGGGAAATAAAGGAGTCTTTGGACCATGATCAATTTTGAAGAAGAACTGAAGAAATTTCATCCCAGTCTGGAAGTGGAAGACGCTGAGGAAGCTATCTACAATCAGGATCTGACCGATGCGGCGGATCTGTTGGTGAAAATGATAAAAGAATCCGAAGAAAAAGAAGAGAAATAAGGAGGGAGAGCATGTTTTGTTATAACTGCGGCTGCCATCTGTCAGAGCACGATTTCTGTACGTCCTGCGGAGCAGATGTATCCCTCTACAAGAAGATCATGTGTATGTCCAACCGTTTCTACAATGACGGTCTGGAGAAAGCAGGAGTACGGGATCTCACAGGTGCGATCAACAGCTTACGGCAGAGCCTGAAATTTAATAAGAACAATATCGAAGCCAGAAATCTGCTGGGACTGGTGTATTTTGAGACCGGAGAGGTCGTTGCGGCACTGAGCGAATGGGTCATCAGCAAAAATATGCGGCCTGAGAAAAATATCGCGGACGATTACATCAATATGCTGCAGTCCAATGCGGCCCGCCTGGATGCCATTAACCAGACCATCAAGAAATACAATCAGGCACTGGTCTATTGTAATCAGGACAGCAAGGATCTGGCTATCATCCAGCTGAAAAAGGTACTGTCCCTGAACCCGAAGTTCATCCGGGCACATCAGCTGTTAGCCCTGCTTTATATGGACAGTGAACAGTGGGACAGAGCGGAGAGAGAACTGCGTAAGTGCATGGACATCGACCGCAACAATACGCTGACCCTGCGGTATCTGAAGGAAGTTGAGATGCAGCTGACTCCGGACGAAAATAGCAAGCAGACCGGACGCCGGAAGAAGGATGATGCGGTTCGCTACCAGAGTGACAATGAGATCATCATTCAGCCTTTGAATGTGAAGGAGCAGAAGAGTGCAGGTCTCTCTTCCCTGATCAATATTGCCATCGGTCTGATCATTGGTCTGGCCGTGATGTATTTTCTGGTGGTTCCGGCAGCGGTATCCAATGCCAACAATGAGGCCCAGAAGACCATCACCGACATCGGCAATCAGTTAGACACCAAGACCTCCCGGATCCAGGAACTGGAGACCCAGATGCAGGCACTGCAGACAGAGAATGATACGCTGAATCAGGAACTGCAGGGGTATGTGGGAACCGACGGTACGCTACAGACCATCGACAGCCTGTTAGCGGCAGCCACCACATATCTGGAGACGCAGGATATTACCCAGACGGCGGCTAACCTGGAAAGCATTTCGGCATCTGTGGATGTGGACAGTACTTCCGAAGCATTCCAGAAGCTGTACAAGACGTTGCTTGGCCTGATCGGGCCGCAGCTGTCCGCACAGTATTATGAGACAGGCTACAATGCTTACCGCAGCGAGGATTACGCGACGGCCATCGAGAACCTGTCCAAGGCAGTCATTTACGATGAGACCAACAAGGATGCCTGGCTGAGCCTGGGCAACTCTTACCGTAAGAGTGACGATGCCCAGAATGCCATCACCACCTATGACAAGATCATAGAGCTGTTCCCGGATACGGAGACGGCCAGAAGTGCCCAGAGATATCGTTCCCAGCTGGCAGAGAATACGGCACAGTAGGGAAGAACAACATACCATCAGACAATGACACACAACACACGAAAGAGAACTTGCGTAAAGTAAAGCGCGGGTTCTCTTTTCTTTTGAGTAAAAATGCTGGAAAACAGCGGAATGTGAGGAAATATGGAAGACTTTCAGATCATTGATAACTGCCTGATGGTGCGCATGCCGGAGGAAGTGGACCACCACAGAGCCTCCTATATCTGCGAAGGGGCGGACAGGCTCTTGGTCAGGGAAAACGTGGAAAATGTAGTGTTTGATTTTGAGGATACCCGGTTCATGGATTCTTCCGGGATCGGGATCATCATGGGGCGGTACCGCAAGATTTCCTGCTTCGGCGGACATGTCTATGCGATCCATGCAGACCGGCAGATCCAGCGGATCTTCCGTATGTCCGGGCTTCACAAGATCGTCGAGATCCTGCCTGGTTAAACGTTGGAAGGAAGATTCTGTCGAAAATGAAAGAAATTATTCAAAAAATTATGAAAAACAGTGCAATAATAGGCGCAGAAATGAGGAGAACATGGTAGCAGAGAGGGAAAACATTCAGGTGACGGAAGAAAAAGAACTTTTGCAGCAGAGAACGCAGGGCAGCCGGAATGAGATGGAGATCGTATTTGACGCGGTCTCCTGTAATGAAAGCTTTGCCAGAGTGGCGGTGGCGGCTTTCATTACCCATCTGAATCCCACACTGGAAGAACTGGCGGATATCAAGACCGCAGTATCGGAGGCAGTAACCAATGCCATTATCCATGGATACGAGAATCTGTCCGGTTATACGAATCATGGGGAGATGCGCCCGGCGTACAGCATTATCCATCCGGGAAAGGTAAGACTGCACTGCATTCTTGAGAACGATACGCTTTCCATCGAGGTATCGGATCAGGGAAAAGGCATCGAGGATGTGGCCAGAGCCATGGAACCGTTATTTACCACGAAGCCGGAACTGGAACGGTCCGGCATGGGATTTGCCTTTATGGAAGCCTTCATGGATGAGCTGGAAGTGGAGAGCATCCCGGGCAAGGGCACAAGAGTACATATGTGGAAGAAAATGCGCTGCGGAGACTGGATCGGAAAAGAGGACTGAGGCATGGAAGAAGTATCAGTACTCATCGGAAAGTCACAAAGCGGAGATAAAGAAGCGAGAGAAGTACTGATCGAGAAAAATCTGGGACTGGTGCATCACATTGTGAAAAGATTTCTGGGCAGAGGTTATGACCCGGAGGATCTGTTCCAGATCGGCGTGATTGGCCTGATGAAAGCCATCGATAAATTTGACCTGAAGCTGGAGGTACGGTTTTCCACCTATGCCGTCCCCATGATCACCGGGGAGATCAAACGGTTTCTGCGGGATGACGGTCTGTTAAAGGTATCCCGTACCATCAAGGAGGATGGGCTGAAGGTCAGACTGGCAAGACAGCGTTTACAGAGCAGACTGCACAGGGAGCCCACCTTACAAGAATTGTCCGAGGAGGCACAGCTGGACAGAGAAGATGTGATTCTGGCCATGGAGGCCGGAGCGGAGGTGGAATCCCTCTATAGCAGCAGCGGGCAGGAGGACGGCAGCGAGCTGTGTCTGGCGGACCGGGTGGTGGCCGCGGCCCACGGCTGTGTGGGAGCCAGCATGGGAAGCAGCGGTGCGGTGGAAAATGATGTGGAGAAGGACAGGCTGCTGGATCAGATGCTGCTGGCACAGTTGCTTGGGGAGCTTCCGGAGAGAGACCGGGAGCTGATCCGTATGCGCTATTTTCAGAATAAGACCCAGACGGAGATCGCCGGGATCCTGGGGATCAGTCAGGTGCAGGTCAGCCGCCTGGAGAAAAAGATCCTGCGGGAAATGCGGGAGATGGCCGGATAAGGGCCAATTCATTAATAATTCATAAAACAAATTTTTTCCTCTTCCTTTCCGTCGGAAATTCGATTATATTATATAAAGGAACTATTCAGCCCGCATTCGCAAAACCGCTCTTTCAGAGCTTGCTTTTTACTCATGTGGTTATTTCGCCGTATAAATTATGTCAAATATTCTTACGAATGCAAGCATTCGACGTATATATTGCCATAATTTGCACGGCTCTGAATAGTTATATATAATCTTATAGACCGCAATGCTGCATAGTTATAGAGAGACAGCATGAAAAAGGAGAGCAGGGGTACTTATGAAAAAAGAAAACGAAAACGGACGGATCCCCGAGGACCGTCTGAGCAGAGCAAATAAGCGTAAGAAAAACAACACCATAGCATCCATTCTGGTCATGACCGGATGCCTGCTGGTGTTAGTACTGGTAACGTATGTTGCGGGAATCCTGTATTCCTGGATCGACAGCAAGTTCCAGGATAATGCCAACGATCTGGCGGCAGCAGCGGAAGCCGGAAGCCAGACGGAAGAGAGCACACAGGAAGTGGTGAAGACCTATACGCAGGAGGAAGTGGATGCCCTGATCGCTGAAGCAAAGCAGCAGGCTGAGGACGAGGAAGAGAACAAGATCCTCTCCGGGATCCGTGATGGTCTGACCTCCGGCACTACCATGGTAGAGACCCTGCGTCCTTACTATCCCAATGAACTGGTCGTTGTGAGCAACGGAACCTTTAATTTCGTACCCATTCGTGATGATTTGCAGAAAAATGATTATGTATTGGAGAACCTGAACATTCTCGAGGACGGAGAAGTGCAGTATATGCAGGACGGTCAGGTAGTATCCCACAAGGGAATCGACGTCTCCAAGCATCAGGGCAATATCGACTGGACCAAGGTAGCCGCAGACGGTGTGGAATTCGCATTCATCCGTGTAGGCCTCAGAGGCTACGGCACTGAGGGTAAGCTGGTGGAGGACGAATACTTTGAGCAGAATGTCAAGGGAGCATTACAGGCAGGAATCAAAGTAGGTGTCTACTTCTACTCTCAGGCCATCACAGACGAGGAACTGTTGGAAGAAGCCAATCTGGTACTGGAAAAGGTAAAACCTTATAACATCGAACTGCCCATCGTCTTCGACGTGGAAAAAGTCAGCGGCGGCAAGGGCCGTGCCAACGAACTGAGCGTGGAAGAGAGAACCCGCCTGACCGCCCTGTTCTGCCAGACCATCCAGTATGCCGGCTACAAGCCCATGATCTATCACAACATGGAGATGGGAACACTGATGCTGGATCTGGGACAGCTGGAACAGTACGATAAGTGGTTCGCTTATTATAATGATGATCTGTATTATCCGTATGCCTATAAGGTATGGCAGTACAGCGAAAAAGGTGCTGTGGACGGTATTAATGAGGAAGTGGATCTGAATATCTGGTTCGGGGACTTCTAAAGGGTGATTACGATGAAAGAGAAGATCTAGATGAAAGACTGTAGAAGGACATTACTGGACGAATTTGTGAAGCTGTCGAAGGATTGGGACAACAATAATATGTTATATAATTCTCTTATGTTTTCTAAATTATATCCTGGAGATGTTGAAAATAGCGTAGCAGATGCTTCACTGATGCCGAAGCAGAGTGATGAAAAGATGAGAAATGATATCATGACAAGCTGGTGGACTCCGACTAAAATCTTTTTATTGGGAAATAAGAAGGAGTTAATGCAAAAATCAAGGAAAGAATTGGAGGAAGTCTTATTGGAACGGATTCCTATGGGGAAGGATGAAGAGCAACTCCGAGAAAGCTTATCAAAAATTCGGCATGAAAAAACAGGGGAAAAAATAGAAAAAGACGTTATAGATGCATTTATGGGGTTCCTTGGATCAGTTTATGCCGTGGGCAATATGACAAGTGCAGCGGTGACATCCAGGGGTGGTGCCTTGGATAATTGGGATGCAAAACTGAAAAACATACATGAGAAGTATATAAAAGAAGAAAAAGCGTGGGTTGATTATGTAAAGACCAATAAATTTGAGTGTTATTTTGTGGATAAGGATCCGCGTAAGGAAATAATCCCATTTTGGAGTTATGGTCCCAGTAAATTAGCAAACGCAACGGATAAGGATTGGAAGGAATATTTCGAAAACGCAAAAAGAATGATTGAAGAAAGAGACAAATTGAAAGCCTGAATAGATATTCATTCACTTGCGAATATAGCTCCTATAATACAAATAATGATACTTTTTAAAAGTAAGACTTTAAATGAGACGGTTGCGGCCGTCTCGTTTTATGTAGCCAGAAATTTTTTATAACCTTATCCATATCCCCATATCCAAAAATCATTTTATTTTCTAAATATACTACCACTTATTTACAAAAATATTGCCATAGATGTTGTGGAGAAAGAGAGGAAGAGACGGGGAGGAAAGCATTATCAGGCATCTATGATGCATATGATATTCGGAGGAAATCCGGGAAGTAGCAAAAGGAGGCGTATTATTCATTGATGAAGCATATTCTCTGCAAGGCGAGATCGCTATTACGACATTGCTTCGGGAAATGGAAAACCACAGAGAGGATGTCATTGTGATATTTGCCGGGTACCCGGAACCTATGCAGGGGTTCCTTGACAGAAATCTCGGTATGCGGTCCAGAATTGTATTTCAGGTGAAATTTGAGGACTATTACAGCCAGAACTTCCCGGCAGGGAGGAATGCATAGGAATAAGCAGTGGGAACAGCATGCATAAAGCCGGTGGAGAATGTCTGACATGGGATTCTTGCGAGATTCCTGCGGAGGAAGAGGAGCGGGTGGATTCCCAGAGAAAGGATCGCTTTGAATATCAGTTTTTCCGAATCCCCTGTATCTGGAGGCAGATTTTCCGGAGATGGAAGAGGTGCAGGATGAGAAGCAGAGAGCACACTGGGTTTGCGGGTGAGGCAGAAACTATATGGGACAAAGTATATTAAGGAGTCTGAATGAGCAGAAGCTATAAGCATACGCCGGTATATGAGGCGAAGGGGAACAGAAGCAAGGAGCGATCCCGCTTCCAGAAAGCTCGACAGATATCAGAAGTGCTACCGAAGGAAATGAGAAAAGGAGGAAGGATATGCATTATGTTATTGGCGACATACATAACAACCTGAAGAAACTGAAACAGATCCTAAAGCAGATCAATATCACCAGGGATGATGAACTGATCGTCCTTGGTGATGTGTTTGACCGGGGTGGAGAAACTGCGGACCCCTTCGGAGTATATTGTGCCCTTGCCGGCTTGCAGGGAAAGTGCTCCTGGATACGAGGCAACCACGATGACTGGCTGGCAAATTATACTTATGAGTACTTTAATACTCCGGAGAAAAAACGGCACAAATTAGCTCCCTATGGTTACAACAGTTTTGAACTGCTGCGACAGCGTATTACCGAAGTAGACATGCGGAACATTGCTGATCTGATCAAGGGACTGCCGCTACAGAAGGAACTGGAGCTGGAGGGAAAGAAATATCTGTTTGCCCATGCCATGACTTCCCATCCGGATGTCCGGGAAGAGGACCGATATTACATGCGGGGGACGATGGATATTGACAGCTTTTTCTTTGAAGGTATCGATGGATATATCTCCATGTGCGGTCATACGCCCACGGACAGCATTGTGTGGAAGAAGGACAGAAGATATCTGGACGAGCCGGGCAATTCCATCTGGTGCAACGACAGACATAACGTATATCTCTTAGATTGCGGATGTGGCTTTGCCGGTGGAAGACTTGCCTGTCTCTGTCTGGAGACAAAAGAGCGATTTTACGTCTGAAAACGGGAGGAGGATATTTATGTACAGGAATTATTTCTACAGGGAGGATCTTAAGGTAGAACTGACACAGTTGGAAGAAGAGGATGAAAAAGAGCGGTTCCTTGAGGGAAGTAAACATAAGAGGCTGATTCCCGGTTATGTTGCGTTGGAAGTCAAAGAAAATACCTGTAAGATATCTCCGGTGCTGTATCCGGAGTTTCGTGGGAAGGGATACTGGAAAGATGCCAGAGAACTTTTGCTGGAAAGAATCTTTAAAGAAAGATTTTTCACAGAAGAAAACGGAAGACGTGTTCCTTACCGGATCGACCGGGTGGAGATCGTATTGTATCAGAAACCCCGAGATATTGCCCGGAGTACGGAAGGAAAGCTTTTGTTTCGGGATTTGAAACCTTATTTACAGATATTCGGATATTTTTCTGTAGTGGACAGAGACAACTGGTCCGGTGAAATGTATAAGTACAGAGATGACATACCGGAGAAATACGATGACAGGCTCGTATATGGAATCGGTATGGAGGATAATCCCGATGCGGATACATTGCCGCCAAAGCGGCTGGTGATCGTGCTTTCAGAGAATGAAAAGGAAGAATCATGAAAAAGTTTATCTCTTTTCAGATACACGAGGATTACGGAAAAATCTTCTGGATCAGAGATGACCTGTATCGGGAAAATTACCATAATGTGATCGAACCGCTGATCCATTATCCGGGAGATCGGAGATTTCTGAGTTCTCCGATCTGCGGATGCGACGAGAATCGGATTTAGAATCCTTCCTTCTTACGAACTAATCGTAACTCTCTTCTCTTAATGGCATTATCCCATTCCATGCGTTCCCCGTCGTTCTCTAAAATGAGGCCGGGAACCGGAGTGGGCTTTCCATCGTCGCCCATGGCTACCATGACAAAATAAGCCCGGTTGATAGGGTGTCTGGTACCATCCTGTTCTTCGCGGTAGGTGTCCACGCGGACTTCCATGGAAGTGTGTCCCACATGGGTGACCTTGCCGATCAGCACAATAATATCATTCAGATAAGCGCCGGATTTAAAATACAGGTTATCGATGGCTACGGTGGTAGCGTCTCTGCCGCAGTGACGTCTGGCGGTGGCACCGGCTACTTCGTCGATCCACTCTAACAGTCTTCCGCCGAACAGGCGCCCGAAACCGTTGATATCCGGATGAATGACCACATGCAGCTGATGTGTCTCGGAATCGGAGACTTTTTTCGCAGGAAGCGTTTCTGTCTTTATTTCTTTATTATTTTCCTTATTATCTGTTGTATTCATGTTCTATAACCCTCACAATAATTATTTTTTCAGCTAAATAATGATGATGCATTAAGCATTTCATATTGTTTCAATGATCCAATGACGCTGGCAGGTTACGGATCATTGCAGAAATCAGCGTAAATAAAAATATATAAACGTAGTATAGCACACTCCTGAAGAAAGTGCCATCCGTATATGATTTTCGGTTTTAGGATATTCTATTGTGTGCAGAAAAAGATCATTTGCAGATCCTTTGATAACTGCCGGGAGCAGAACTTTGCGAAAGGGGAACGGAAATGCTGATCAGACAATTATTGCTCATAGTAACCGGGGCCAGTTACGGCCTGCTGTCGGCAGCCGGAGTGTTTACAGTGCTGGTGGCAGTGGGGCTGATTCCCCGGTTCGCAGGCAAGACCCATACCGCACGTTATGTACTTCTCTATGAGGAAATGGTCATTTTCGGGACGCTGGCGGGATGTTTTGTTACGATTTTCCCAGAGTACAGTCAGTGGGGAAATTATCTGCGGGAACACTTCCCGGAACAGATGAGGCTGTGGACGGCAGCGGGCATTGGAGCACAGGCGGTTTTCGGGCTGTTTGCCGGAATGTTCATCGGCTGTCTGGCACTGGCTATCGCGGAGATGCTGGACAGTATTCCTATTTTTGCCAGAAGAATCTCTTTCCGCCACGGGCTGGGCTGGGCCATTCTGGGGATGGCAGCGGGAAAGATCTGCGGGTCACTGTTTTATTTTGCCACAGAACTGCATCGGACCGTGCAATAAGCAGGGGAATTCTTCTGGAGGAGCAAGCACACAAATGATATGGACAATCCGGGGAAATATGTCTATGCAGAGCAGAAACGGCAGGAAGGGACAGGGTATATGAAGCAGCAGACGGTTTATCTGAAATGTGACAGAAGTGCGGAGGTGCAGGCACAGGATGTTTTCCTGAAAGATGTGGCAGAGATTCGCTGTCAGGATCCGGTATTGCAGGCAAAACTAAAAGCCATCAAAATTTATCATTTTCCCAAGGACGGCGAAAAACGATGTGTGATCAGTTGTCTGAAACTGGTAAGTCTTATGGAAGAAATCTGTCCGGAGATCGATGTGCAGGTGGTTGGAGAGACAGATGTGCTGGTGGAATGGATCTGTGTGAACAGACACAAAGGCTGGCAGCAGTGGATCAAGGCTGCTTTTGTGTGCCTGATCAGCTTTTTCGGTACAGCCTATACGATCATGGCTTACCATAATGATGTGGGGATCAATGAGGTTTTCACAGAAGTGTACCGGATGACCATGGGTGCTGAACCCGGAGGCTTGAATACGTTGGAAGTATCTTATTCTCTTGGGCTGGCAGCTGGCATTATCGTCTTCTTCAATCATGTCGGTGGCAGGCGCCTGACCAAGGATCCTACCCCCGTCGAAGTCTCCATCAAAAACTACGAGACCGACGTGGATAAGACCCTGATCGAACAAGCAGGAAGAGAAGGAAAAGAGCTGGAAAGCTGACCTTCCCTTATTTTAGCGGAATCATTTCGGAATAAGAGGTATTCCCCTGGGAATCCTTCATGAAGAAGATGCATACGTAATTTTCCGGATGATCCAGCGGCTGTACCACGGTATGATAATCGCCGGTCAGATCCACATCGAAGCCCATCATCCAGCCGGATTTTTCCCAGTCGAAGAAGTTCAACAGATTACCGTTATCATCCCGGGTCACGTAGCTGCATCTTGCCATTAAGGACATAGTCTCATAGTCATCCAGATGGATCAACTGCTTGCTGGCACTCTGCAATTCCGCATCGTCATGATCCAGAGGAATCGCACTACGGATGATACCATCGGGATATTCGTCGCTGACGACGATCTGTACTTTCGCCGTCTGGGATTCCCAGTTGTCAGTATAATTCATCAGCACCGCATGTGCCAGATAACGATTCTCTGTGTCGCTGATATCGGTCTCTGTCAGGATCATGGGAATATCGGAGAGACCGTCCTGATCCTGCATGTAGACAGCGTTATTTTTGTAAGCAGCATGTAAGAAACCATTTTCATCCAGAGTCACACGGGTACTTCCCTGAATGAAGAGATACATATCATCGGCACGTTCGTCTTCCTCCGCGGTAATATAGCCTTCGTCCCTGGCTTTGCAGAGGATGTAGTAGCCGCCGGAGGCAAAGTTCGCCTGCTGTTCGGGGGTCAGCTGCAAGGTAATGTCGGATTCATCGTAAGCACCGTCGTTCTGGGTGGTGACGGAAGTCTCCGCATTGGAGATCTCTCGATCTGCCAGCAGGGTGTCACCGTTTTCAATGGCGTAAAAGTCTTCCAGAAAACGGGTGTAATTGGGAGCAAAGCCCAGATAATATAACATTTCGATGCAGGCATCCCGATAATCCGCATCCGTCTGATAAGGATAGCAGATAGAGATTCCTCCGGCATTGTCCATGTTGGTGCCAGAATAGACGATACAGTTTTCCACGGCCTCTGCGGCAGCCTGTGCGGCTTCGGAATCATTTCCCACCAGCTCTAACAGATGCAGGACATCCACCATGCCATAATCCATATCGGAGGAGTAAGTACCGAAGTCTCTTACCCGGGCACGGTTACGCACCAGCCTGGGGTAATTCTGCACATCCAGAGAAGTGTCCAGTTCCGCAAAATAATCGTTCAGAGCTTCTTCGGCTTCGGCATAGGCATTCAGGTCGATGCAGGACAGGGTCAGGTCGGAGTACAGATTCGGATAGTAGTCGAAGACATATTCACCGTAATCCATGTAGGAATCCACGATATATTCCCCCATGACATCGCCCGGGATCACCTCATCGGACAGCTCTGACAGGAAATCGTAATTCCAGCCCCAGCCGGGTTCGGTCTCCTGGGAGGCAATCATATAATTGGCATAGGGAGCCAGCACGGAAACCACTTCCAGGGAACTCATCAGGCAGGCATCAAAGCCGATCCATTCCAGTTTTGTCATGTGGGCGCCCACGGAATCTCCCAGCGCCTCGGACAGTTCATCCAGCGTCAGAAGGTCGCGGAAGTTCTCATCCACGCCGTAGCCCAGCACCGGTCCGCCACCGTGATCCCAGAGGATCAGACTGTAGGAATCTGCCGGGAAGAAATCAAAACCGTAATTTAAAAAGCTACTCAAAGTCAGGGGATCCCCCATGTTTTCCGCCGGATAGGTATCCACGGGGACGAAACCGGTATCGGTCAACAGCAGGACGGTGCACTCGTCACCGGACAGGCCACGGTCCTGCCATTCGGATGCACCACCGGCATAGACCAGAATATTATTGTGCGCTGTGTCCACTCCGGCCGCTTCCATCTCGTCCAGATCCAGACTGGCATTACCGTAATCGGATTCCAGATCGGAGCCTACCAGATAGACCATGATGGTCTGGACTTCACCGATGGTATCCAGCGAGTCGTAATCCATCTGGGGCATAGGAGTGGAAGACGGTTGGGACTCGGTATGGTAAGTACCATGACCGTGAGACGAGGATGCCTGCGAATTGTTTTGTCCGGCATACTCCATGATCTGTGCAAATACGCCCACAGGCGTGGTGCGGATGCGGCACCCGGTCAGAACCACGGGGACCAGCAGCAGACCCAAAAGGGCCCGTAACTTTTTCTTTGTTCTTTTTTTCATAATAATTTCCCTCATGAAATAAAATTTATACTCATTGCCCATTATCGCATGAAAAAAAGAGAGCGTCAAACAGTGTAACTGCTTACAATCTGAAAAAATACCAAAGAAAAAACAAAATTCTGGTTCTTTCTTTTTTCGGAAAAAGATGGGGAGCCGGAATCCGGTGGACAGTCAGAACCACAGGAAAGAAGAAAAGACTTTTTTACAGGAAAACGGTGTGGACCTCATGATCCGGGTACATGACACCGGAATCGGTATGGCCATCACGGATCAGCTGGTACAGCTCATGGGCGGAGAAATCGTCGTAGAGAGTCTGAAAGATAAGGGCTCGGATTTCACCGTGTTTTTGCAGCTGCCTCTGGCAGAGGAAGGCAGTATCGAAGAGAAAACGACAACAGAGAATCGGGAACAGAATGCGGATAACGCGTTCCGCGGCCGCAGGATCCTGCTGGGCGGAGGTCTATTTCGACGGTATTGGATGGCTTCCGGTGGATGTGACACCGGGGTATTATTATGACGCGGTGAAATTGCAGCAGATGGTGGCGACACCGGATATGGTGCACAAGACACTGGCAGAAGATCATAATCTTATGGATGCGGAACAGATCACGGATACCGGAAATGATATGGATACCGCCGTGGCAGAGGTCGCGGAGCTGTTGAGAAGTCTGTTTTTATGGAAGAAAACTGTGTTAAAAGAAAATTTGTAAATAGAAGCATACATAAAAAGAGTGAAAAAGGACATTCTGTTATCAGAGAGAGCAGTCACAGAGTCTGCCTGCCGTGCAAGCGGCCGGGCGGCGGAAAGGCATGGTACATCTATGAAACAGGAAGACACAAAACAGGGCAATCAGCAGAAGCAGGAATACGAACAGTATGTCAAATCGGTGACCCCCACCCACAATCTGTGGGCACAGATGGGAAAAGCGTTTCTGACCGGTGGGATCATCTGCTGTATCGGGCAGGGAATCCTGAACTATACCGGCAATGTGCTGGGAATGGATCCCCAGACGGCAGGCAGCTGGTGTTCCCTGATCCTGGTGTTTGCATCGGTGGTACTCACGGCACTGCATATTTATCCCAAGATCGTCAAATGGGGAGGTGCAGGAGCCTTAGTACCCATCACCGGCTTTGCCAATTCCGTGACAGCCCCGGCGGTGGAATACCAGAAAGAAGGACAGGTATTCGGTATCGGCTGCAAGATATTCACCATTGCAGGACCTGTGATCCTGTACGGAATTTTCGCCAGCTGGGCATTGGGACTGATCTGCTGGGTGCTGCAGATGTTCGGGATCCAATTGTAAGTTGAACTGAAATAGAAAACAGTGTAAAATGACTTTGTCCGGACGCGGTTTCGGGCAAAGTTTTTTTATGAAATGTTAAAGGAGAGATTACCATGCAGATAGGAAAAGAGATGGCGATCCCGTCCATCCTGAAGATCGGAAACGGGGCATTAGGTAAGATCGGTAGTTATTTAAAAACGGAAGGTCTGGATCAGGTAGTGTTATTTTTCGGTAACGGACTGATCGATATGTTCGGAGAGCTGGTCATGAATTCACTGAAGGAAGCGGACGTGAATGTTCTGGAATACAATGAATTGGATACGGTGGATATTGACGATATCATTACGCTGGCTTTCGCTATTCCCAACAAGGCAAAGGCGGTGATCTCTATCGGTGGAGGCAAGGTCATCGATGCCGGAAAATATGCGGCATTTCTGCGGAACCTTCCTTTTATCAGTGTGCCGACTTCCAGTTCAAGCGACGGCTTTTCCAGTGCCAGCGCATCCCTTCTGGTGCAGGGAAAGCGAACTTCTGTCCCTGCCAGACTGGCTTATGGCATTATCGTGGATACCCAGGTGATCCGTACCGCTCCGGAGAAGTTCATTTACTCCGGCATCGGAGATATGATTTCCAAGATCACGGCACTCTATGACTGGATTTTCGAAGAAAAGGCCGGCTGCGGTGAGGTGAATGATTTTGCAGTGATGATCGCAAAGAAAGCGGTGAACAGCTTCGTTCGTACCCCTTATGAGAGCATCAAGGACGAGCTGTTCCTAAAAGAACTGCTGGATTCTTTGGCCATGAGCGGTATTGCCAACGAGATTGCCGGCAGCAGTGCCCCTACCAGCGGAAGTGAGCACCTGATTTCCCATGCATTGGATAAGATCCTGGAAGTGCCGCAGCTTCATGGCATCCAGGTAGGTATTGCCACCTATATCATGGCAAAGGTACAGGATCACCGTTACATCCGTGTCAGCACGGTACTTAAAGATACCGGATTCTGGGATTACGTGGCAACCTTACATATGAAGAAGGCCGATTTCCTCAAAGCCATCGACATGGCTCCCACCATCAAACCCCACCGCCATACCTATCTCCACGAGGAAAAATACCGCGAAGCAGCAAAGAAACTGGTGCTGGAAGATGAAGTTCTGAACCGGGTACTGGAGGATTGACGGAGTTTATAAAGAGTTTATACTTTTTTTCTTGCAAACATAAAAGATTGCGTTATAATGTTAGATGGCTAACAAAAATGGTTAGCTATCTAACATTTTTATTTACGCGAGCAACGAGCCAAAGTCCGTGCTTGCACGAGACCTTGGCGACTGCCGCGATAACTTGAGAAACTCGCGAAGCGTGTTTCTCATAGTTTGCGCGAGTAGAGAGGAAAATCCCATGCTGGCATGAGGATTTGACGAACACCGCATTAGAGGCATAGGAGATAAGGAGGCAGGATGAACGAGGAGACAAGTGTACTGACGAACCGTCAGCTTGGATTTGAGATCAAGGCCGCCAACAACATGATCCGCCGGAAGATCGATGCGATCTTTGCTCAGATGGAAGGAAATGAAATCAACGGAATGCAGGGGCCGCTGTTGGGATATCTGTATCACAAGAGCCGGAACGGCGATGTATATCAGAAGGATGTGGAGAAGGAATTCCGAATCCGCAGATCCACGGCAACGGTAATGCTCCAAAATCTGGAACAGAAGGGCTATATCGTCCGGGTGGCATCCTCCGTGGATGCCCGACTGAAAAGGATCCTGTTGACGGAGAAAGCGATCGAGCATCACAATCTGATCGAAGAGCAGATCCGGGATTTCAATCGAGAGCTGGAGAACGGTATTACCGAAGAAGAGAAGCAGACATTCTTAACTATTTTAGATAAGATGATGCAGAATCTGGGGCAGGACAGCAGGCGGACCGGACGTTGTAACGGGCCATGCCGGAACGAGTGATGCTGGCAGTCATGCATAACAGAGAGGTTACAAAACATTTATTATAGGATAGAAAAATACAAGAAAGGAAACCAGCTATGATCAAAACATTAGCAAAACAGATCAAGGAATATAAGAGTGCATCTCTTGTAACTCCTATTTTCATGATCCTGGAAGTAGCCATGGAAATGGTGATTCCGCTCCTGATGGCATCCATCATTGATGACGGTGTGCAGGCGGGAGATATGAAACATATTTTTGCCATCGGTTGTTACATGATCCTGGCAGCTATTGTCGGATTGTTCGCCGGTGTCATGGGTGGTAAATACGGTGCGAAAGCATCCACCGGTTTTGCCAGAAATTTAAGAGAGGCCATGTATGAGAACATTCAGACCTTCTCTTTCTCCAACATTGATAAGTTCTCCACGGCAGGACTGGTCACCCGTATGACCACGGATGTTACCAATATCCAGAACGCTTACCAGATGCTCTTACGTATGTGCTTCCGCGCACCGGTCAGCCTGATCTGTGCTATGCTGATGGCGTTCCTGATCAATGCAAGAGTGGCAAGTATTTATCTGGTGGCGGTAGTGTTCCTTGGAATCGTTATCATTTTTATTATGAGAGCAGTGTCCAAGTATTTCAGTGAAGTATTCAAGAAATACGATGATTTAAATGCCAGCGTACAGGAGAACGTAGCCGCACAGCGTGTGGTAAAGGCTTATGTGCGTGAGGACTATGAGATCGACAAGTTCCATAAGGCCAGCTACAACATCTACAAGATGTTCAAAAAAGCAGAATGTACCATGACTTATGTATGGCCGGTAATGCAGTTTACCGTATACGGCTGTATCCTTGGAATCAGCTGGCTTGGCGCTCACATGATCGTTGCCAGCCAGTTGACTACCGGTGAACTGATGAGCCTGCTGACCTATTGTATGACGATTCTGATGAACCTGATGATGTTAGCCATGATCTTCGTTATGATGACCATGAGCGCTGCCAGCGGAAAGCGTATCGCGGAAGTATTAAATGAAAAGGCGGACATCACCAACCCCGAACAACCTGACTACGATGTGACAGACGGTAGTATCCGTTTTGATCATGTGACCTTCCGCTATAACAAACAGAGTGAGAAGCCGGTACTGGATGATTTGAACTTTGAGATCAAAGCCGGAGAGACCATCGGTATTCTGGGTGGTACCGGTAGTTCCAAGACCAGTCTGGTGAACCTCATCAGCCGTCTGTATGATGTAAATGAGGGTACGGTCTATGTCGGCGGTAAGGATGTCAGAAGCTATGATCTGGAGACTCTGCGTAACGAAGTATCCGTAGTATTACAGAAGAACGTGCTGTTCTCCGGTACCATCTTAGAGAATCTCCGTTGGGGCGATGAGAATGCTACTGAAGAGGAATGCATCCGTGCCTGTCGTCTGGCCTGCGCCGATGAATTCATTGAGAAGATGCCAGAGAAATACAATACCTATATTGAACAGGGCGGAAGTAACGTATCCGGCGGACAGAAGCAGAGACTGTGTATTGCCAGAGCACTGCTGAAAAAGCCGAAGGTACTGATTCTGGATGACTCTACCAGTGCCGTGGATACCGCTACCGATGCGAAGATCCGTAAGGCATTTGCCACGGAGATCCCCGGTACGACGAAAATCATCATTGCACAGCGTATCTCCAGTATTCAGGATGCAGATCGTATCATCGTTATGGATAACGGTAAGATCGATGCATTTGCATCTCACGAAGAACTGCTTCGTACTAATGAGATCTATAAGGAAGTATATGAAGCCCAGACCCAGACGGGTGGCGGCGACTTTGATGAGAATGGAGGTGAGTCATAATGCCAGGACCTATGGGAGGCGGAATGCGTGGACCCGGCAGAAGAATGCAGGGCGGTACACGTATTGAGAATCCGGGAAAAGTATTTAAACGACTGATGGCGTATATCTTTAAAAATTACGGCATTCACTTTATCTTTGTGTTGATCTGTATTGTACTGAGCGTTGTGGCAAGCATTCAGGGTACTCTGTTCATGCAGAGACTGATCGATGACTATATCATGCCAATGATCGGACAGAAGACTCCTGACTTTGGCAATCTGTTCCGGGAAATTGTCCGTGTGGCTGGTTTTTATCTGGTCGGTGTGGCGGCCACTTATGCTTACAACCGTATCATGGTAACCATAACTCAGGGAACACTGAAGAATCTCCGTGATGATCTGTTCGAACACATGGAAAAGTTGCCGATCAAGTATTTTGATACCCATTCCCACGGCGATATCATGTCCATTTACACCAATGATATTGATACTTTACGTCAGATGATCAGCCAGAGTATCCCGCAGGTATTTTCCAGCTTCATCACCGTAGTCGGTACCCTGGGAAGTATGCTAGTATTAAGTGTGCCTTTGACAGCAGTCAGTCTGATTATGGTGGCACTGATGATGTTCGTCACTGGTAAGGTAGCGGGCTTAAGCGGAAAATATTTCGTAAAGCAGCAGAAGAATATTGGTAAAGTCAACGGTTACATTGAGGAAATGATGGAAGGCCAGAAGGTAGTCAAGGTATTCTGCCATGAAGATAAGAGTCTGGAGGAGTTCAAGGCTCTGAATGATGAACTGTGCGACAGCGCATACAATGCGAATAAGTTCGCAAACCTGATGGGACCCATCAATGCCCAGCTGGGGAACTTAAGCTATGTGGTATGTGCCATCGTCGGTGGTGCCATGGCGCTTGGTGGTTTCGCAGGACTGACGCTGGGTAAGCTTGCCAGCTTCTTAACTTTTAACAAGAGCTTCAACATGCCTATCAGCCAGGTCAGCCAGCAGCTGAACAGTATCGTTATGGCACAGGCCGGTGCCAAGAGAGTCTTTGATCTGCTGGATGAAAAAGTAGAGACCGACGAAGGCTATGTAACTCTGGTACGTGCGAAAAAGGTAGACGGTAAGATCGTAGAGTGTCCCGAGCGAACCGGTATGTGGGCATGGAAGCATGTGCATCAGGCGGATGGCTCCGTAGATTATATTGAATTGCAGGGTGAAGTCGTATTTGACGATGTGGACTTCGGCTACAATGATGACAAGATTGTGCTGCATAACATCGAGATGTATGCAAAGCCCGGTCAGAAGATTGCATTTGTAGGCTCCACCGGTGCCGGCAAGACCACGATCACGAACCTGATCAACCGTTTCTATGATATTCAGGATGGTAAGATCCGTTATGACGGCATCAATATCAACAAGATCAAAAAAGCGGATCTGCGGAAGTCTCTGGGTATCGTATTGCAGGATACCCATTTGTTCACCGCTACCGTTATGGACAATATTCGTTTCGGTAAGCTGGATGCTACAGACGAGGAAGTCATTGCCGCAGCAAAACTGGCTAACGCAGATACCTTTATCCGTCAGCTTCCGGATGGTTACAACACAGTCCTCACCGGTGACGGTGCGAACTTAAGCCAGGGTCAGAGACAGCTGCTTTCTATTGCCAGAGCAGCCGTAGCGGATCCTCCGGTACTGATCCTGGATGAGGCTACCAGCTCCATCGATACCCGTACTGAGAAAATTGTACAGGACGGCATGGATAAGTTGATGAAAGGAAGAACCACCTTTGTCATCGCCCACAGACTGTCCACTGTCAAGAACAGTGACTGCATCATGGTTCTGGAACAGGGCCGCATCATCGAGCGCGGCAACCACGATGAACTCATCGCCCAGAAGGGCAGATATTATCAGTTGTATACCGGTAATGCGATCGCTGAGGGGTAAGTGAATAGATATGCTATACCAAAAAACAGTGCCTGGATTGGCACTGTTTTTTGTATGAAATCCGGCGGCTACCACATCCGATATTATAAAATGTGAGGAAAGAAAAGCCACCATAACAGATCCAGACAGGCCTTATTGGTTTATAAATCAGCAGAAAGACCAATAAAACAATTCCTGGGAAAATGTATCGCTCATGCATACGAACGGAGAAAGTGAACATTGTAAGTATGATAAAAGCGCTCAGTAAATAGTATTTATAAGGTGTGTTCTGACAATGGTTTGCAATAATAAACGTAAAAAGAACAATCAGCAGGATAGCAATACTTCCCCAGATTCTGGTGGGCAGGAACAGAAAAGGGATGTCCTGTTCAACTCCGTTCATGCCGACAAGTGCCCAGAAATTGAAACCGTTGACGGTTGCAAAGGAATAGGAGCCAAGGGTAGAGGTGTATTATGCGATTACTTTGGTCAGACCAAAGCTCAACAGAGCAAAAACGTGTAGATACATAAAAACCTCCTAAAGTAAGATAGTATAAAAATGACTTAACCCGAGATCAACACCCAGGTATCCCGCCAGCGTAAGTATTTTACTACAAAATCCACATCCACCGGCTGACCCGAAAGTACCGGATAGAACAGCAGGAACAGACCGAAGGCCAGCACGGCATAGGCACAGCAGATGACTGCAAAAGTGCGGTTGGATACCCGCTTTTTCAGCTGCATCAGGCTGTACACGATCATCAGTACCACAAACGGTGTGCTGGGGAAATAGTGGTAGATGAAGGTAATTCTGGTGACGAAGAACCAGGGCAGGTACTGCGCCAGGTAGCCGACTGCGAGGAAAGCAGCTGCTGCATATTCTCTGTGGGACAGGGTGGTCGCAGTATCTGTGGAGCACTCTGTTTGTGTGTGTCCTGTCAGAGAACAGAGAAACGCATTGTTGCGAATTAACAGGTACAGGATGTAAATAAATGCCAGAATACCGATCCACCATACAACAGGATTGCCGAAGGCACTGATCCCTTCCTTGACGGCATCAGTCACATAACCGGAATAATACCAGATCGGGCGGACCATAGTGGGCCACTGATACCAGGAAGAGGAATAAGGGTGCGTTGCCTCCAGGCCGCTGTGATAGTTGAACATGGAAGTCTGGTTGGTCAGCATACGGTCAAAAAGTCCCGGATGGGAATTGTCTACAAATGGCAGGTAGGACAACAGATAGATCACTGCCGGAACCAGCACGAAAAAGGTCAGGCAGAAGTCGATCGTCTTTACCGTATAATCCGGGAATTTCTTTACAATCTGCTGATGCTCCATGCCGTTGGTGCTTTTTCCGGGATGGGCTTTGGCATAGAGGTATTCCCGGTAGCGTCGCAGCAGATGCGCAAAAAACAGCAGTGCCAGTCCACAGCCCGCATAGATACCGGTCCATTTGCTGGCAATTCCCAGTCCCATGCAGATGCCGCATAAGCCCAGAGGCACAAAGGTCTTATACAACGGTGTATCGTAAAAACTCATAGAACAATAGTAGTACATAAAATAGTACATTGCAATCACAAAGAATGTGATATAAACATCGATGGTGGCAATCCTTGTCTGCGTAAAATGCATAAAATCAAAGGCAAACAGGAAGCAGGCCAGAGCTGCCGCAGGAGTATTCCTTGTCATTTTTTTCCCCAGCAGGTAGATAAACGGCAGCATGGCAATGCCGAACAGAGTACCCATGATACGCCAGCCGAAAGGATTCATTCCAAAGATGGCAACACCCAGGGCGATGAAGATCTTGCCCAGAGGCGGGTGGGTATTTTCGTAGGTCGGCAGGCCGTGAAGGAACTCGTAAGCCGTGCGTGCGTGATAGATTTCATCGAAATACATGCTGTTGCGGAAGGAATAGCGTTCCGGGTACAGATCGCTTTCGTCAAACAGTGCAGGGTAGGCATCTGCGTTCAACGGGCGTGTGATGTTGCCATTCGCGTCCAGGAAGACCAGTTCAATCAGAGAGGCATCATTATCCGTCAATGACAGACGCAGATATCTGGTTGTGGCAGACACATCAGAAGTACCGCTTTCTGTGGCCTGTGTCAGCAGATCCTGCAGGGAGACATCCTGCCAGGTGAAGACATTGTTTAAAATGATCTCACCGAGATAAGTCCAGGAGTCTTCGGCATTACTTTTGACATCCATCCCAAAATGTCGCTGGTGCCAGGGAGCCAGATAACTGGCCATAGTCACAGGCAGCGCATCTTCGGGGAATTCCAGCTCGATGGCCTGTAATTCTCCCGACATATCATAAGTCGTTGTCGGAGCTTTGCGGTCTCCCAGATCATAGAGGGCAAAGCAGCTGTACAGAATACCGATTGCCAGCAACAGGCACAGATCCAGTTTCGTGAAACGGATTCTCTCTTCGGAAGGAATGGGCTCCAGGGGAGAGAGAAAATGTTCCCGAAGCCGCTGCCCCAGACCTCTGGCGGGGCCGGCAGGAGTATTATGCCCGGAAGCTTTGCGGCCTGTTGCGGTCTGCGTCTTCGCATTGGTGGCAGTCCCTGCTGCATCGTGAACATAATATTTCCAGATGATCTTATAGAAATAATACAGGCAGCACAACATTCCGGCAGATACCAGCAGAATGATGGGAGCCTTGCGGTCATAATTCTGCGGATCGTAATGGTACAGCACATTGGCGGTGTTGTAAAAATGCAGCACTGCAAATCCACTGAAGCATTTCCAGAGAGGTGTAGAGGGCCGGTACAGGCAGCAGAAAAGCAACAGGGCCAGAGCGGGATACATATAACGCTCATGCATACGGACGGAGAACAGGAACATCGTCAGGATGATAAAGGCACCGAGACAGAAATATCTTGAAGGCTCTTTCCGGCAGCGGGCTGCAATAAGGAAGGTAAAGAGTACGATCAGCAGGATCACGATAGTGCCCCAGGTCTTACAGGGCAGGAAGAGGAAAATCGTGTTCTGGTCGACCCAGTTCATTCCTAATAGTCCCCAGAAATTGTAGGCATTGATGGCTGCATATTCATAGGATCCCAACGTTGAAGTATATTGTGAGATTGCAGCGGTTAATCCGAAAGGAGCGCACAGAAGGAGCATCCCGCAGATGACAACCAGACCACCGCACAAATTATAGAAGAATTTCCGCCAGGAAAAATCCTGTAAGAACACATGGTCCCAGATCCCTGCCAGCAGTACCGGCGTGAAGATCAGCATCTGTGGCTTTAACAGGACACCCAGTCCGTAGACAGCATAGGCAGGAAGCAGGTTTCCCTTCATGAGGAACAGGCACATAAGGATGATCATCAGCGTGTATACGGAATCCACCTGTCCCCAGCAGGAAGAATTCAGAATGACCGCCGGTTGGAACAGATACGCAGAGGCAGCAAAGATTCCCTGCAGATCGGAAAAATGCAGTCGCTTTACCGCCTCTCTGTAGAGTAGAAACCCACAGGCAATATCACAGAGAATTGCGGGTAATTTTAACAGTAAAATATGCAGATCGGAATAATAAGGAATCTGCAGCAGAGATCGTAACGCTCCGATCAGATACAATACATACATGAAACCGGGCGGATAGTCCGTAAACATCTCGGCAGAATAGAACTGCCCTGGCCCTAAAGTGAAAATCCGGTCAGCCCAGGCTGCAAAACAGGCGATATCATTACTGAAGCCGTGGGTGGTGTATGCAAGGAGCAGGCGCAGAAGCAGGGCACCTCCAAATACAAGCAACAGAAGAGAACGCCGGTTGCTTGTATTGTGGAAATGAGAACTGTTCTGAAAGCCTGTATAGCAGACACCGCACAAAAGCAGTGAAAGCAGTGCAAAAAGATGTATCATAAGATTTTATTCCCCCAATAGTTTCTTATTTAAAGTCATACCTTAAAAATATCAAAAAATAACTCTTTCGTAAAGACGAATGCGGAAAAATAAGGTATAATCATTAACAAATTATAACGATTCTTGCAGGAAGGGGAAACTGGCATGAAAAATAAAAAAGCGGAAAATGCGATCACAGCAGTGCTGGCGGCAGCGGTACTGGTAACCGGAGGAATGAGTCTGCATTCTTATCTGTCAGAGCAGAGAGCAAAAAATGAATACGATGCCATCCGCCAGGAGGTGGTGGCAGAGCCTGCGGCGGGGGAAACACAGGAAGAGATTGCGGAGAAAAATTATCCGGAGCTGCAGATCGACTTTGCCGAACTTATCAGGACCAACCAGGATTTTCGTGGATGGCTCTATTTCCCGGTATTGGACATCAGTTATCCGGTGGTACAGGGGGAGGACAATGACTATTATCTGAAGCATTCCTTCGAGGGGGAGAGTGTGAATGCTGGATGCATTTTCATGGACTGTGGGGCTTCAGCAGACTGGTCAGACAGGAATACCTTTGTATTCGGACATAATATGCGGGATGAGAGCATGTTTGGGGCTTTTAAAAATTTGCTGAAGGGGACGGCAAGCTGCGAGGAGAATCCTTACTTCTATATATACACGGAAGATAAAGTCTACATTTATGAGATTTTTTCCTATTATGAAACAAAGAGTACCAGTGACCGTTTTGCCACGTTTACCTCAGATGCCTCCTATGATGATTATGTGCAGTGGGCCACGGAACATTCCCTGTATGCTTCAGATGCAGACTTAAGTGACAGGGGAAATATCGTATCCCTATCTACCTGCTACGGCTCATCCGGTACAAAAAGGCGGGCTCTGATCCATGGAGTCCTGACAGAAACGGCTGTATACTAAGGCTTATGTTACAAAAATAGCAAATGATACTGAAAAGATCAAAAATATAATAAAAATCTGAACCTTTTTTGAAATAGCGCCAGTCTTAATGATTGTAAAGAGGAACGAAAACGTTTAAAGACGTTGAAACACGCAGTTTCATTGAGGGAGAAATCAGATGAGCAGATTGAGCAGGTATGTAAGGGAAAAAGTGGTAAAGGTTCTGGTGACAGCACTGGTTATAGGTTCTGTTGCAGGGAACGAAGGGATTGCTGTGCAGGCAGCAGGTGCGGATTTAAATGATCCATTTTCATTTGTATTATATACAAATGAATTTGTATCCTCAAATCTGGACCATATTGAGGGAAATGCCGCAATTAGAGAATTAAAGGTTTCCATGGTAAGCTATGGGGGAAAATCTTATCTGGGAGATCTTTCTGCTCCGAATCAGATTCTTAAATATACAGCGTCAGGCAGAACAGACGAAAAGGAACTGATAATTCCGCTTACTAATTCTGACGGAACACAGAACTCTGTTGAGCGGGAAGTGACTGGACAGGGTTATAATATTATAGCTGGTGAAAATAAATTATATACTGGAAATCTTCTGAAGAACTGTGAGGTATGGGATACAGATATTGCATCTGAGATCAGCAATGTCCTGGCAGGTAATATGGTACAGAAAAGCAACGACTTGTATGCTTTGGCGGATGAAAATAACGATACACAACTGGTATTGAATGTAACAAGTGCTGAGTTAAATACCAGGATGGAAGACTATGACAAAGAGATCACCGGCGCAGCTTTTTATGGAAAAACAGTTGTGGTAAATGTAAGTGATTCCGGAACTGTGAATATTACCGGCTGGATGAATGCGCATGGTGCAAAAAAGCAAGCATTGGAACATCAGCTGTGGGCAGACAGAATTATTTGGAACTTTGGCAATGCAACAGAAGTTAATGTAAATTCTATTTTCGGATATATTTTGGCTCCGAATGCAACTGTCTATAATGGCGGAACTGTTGTCGGAGGCATCATAGCGGATAAGTATAAGCAGGGTGGAGAGATTCACTGTCCGTGCGAACCGGATGAGCCGGAACCTACGCCTACGCCGACGGTACCGGTAGTAACCGAGGAGCCTACGCCTACGCCGGTAGTAACCGAGGAGCCTACGCCGACACCGGTAGTAACCGAGGAGCCTACGCCTACGCCGGTAGTAACCGAGGAGCCTACGCCTACGCCGGTAGTAACCGAGGAGCCTACGCCTACGCCGGTAGTAACCGAGGAGCCTACGCCTACGCCGGTAGTAACCGAGGAGCCTACGCCTACGCCGGTAGTAACCGAGGAGCCTACGCCTACGCCGGTAGTAACCGAGGAGCCTACGCCTACGCCGGTAGTAACCGAGGAGCCTACGCCTACGCCGGTAGTAACCGAGGAGCCTACGCCTACGCCGGTAGTAACCGAGGAGCCTACGCCTACGCCGGTAGTAACCGAGGAGCCTACGCCTACGCCGGTAGTAACCGAGGA